>FWPU01003448.1_pt1 | contig 39935 bp, 35 predicted proteins | sample 2228361 | NCBI WGS metagenome assembly FWPU01 (sample SAMEA103939777, study PRJEB20133) | metagenome | reverse complement strand
TGCATAAACAGATTAAATTGTGGTGAATGCCGTCTAAGACTTATTGTCCATCAGCATGGTGAAGAAAAGTTTGGGCTGTGTATTGATGAAAAGATGACTGATACAGAGTTTCAGGGGGAATTTATAAAACTTTTTGAAGAGGTTTTCAGGATCAACTGCGAAAGAATAGAACATCTCAAAAAAAAGGAAGAAGTGGCTGCAGAGGCGGCTCTGCTGTCAGATATATTAATTTCCCTGCTCAAAAAACGCAGTGTACAGGAAATCTTTATGTTTATTCTGGAAAAGGCAAGGGAGTTCTGTAACAGTGATGCTGCTTTCATAGGGATTTATGACAGCAAGGAAGGCAAGTTTCATCTCAAATTTTTTCACAACATACAGTCGGAAGAGTTTAAAAAATTGTCCTTTTCAGCCGAAACAGGACTGGGTGGGGTGGTGCTCAGGGAAAAAAGAGGGGTTTTTGTTGAAAACTACTTTAACGACCCTCGTATCGTGTCACCATTTGCAGATATAGTGAGAAATGAAGGTTTGGTTTCAAACATCGCTGTTCCGATTTTTTACAAGTCTGAAATTTACGGGATACTTTATGTTTCATACAGGAGAGAGAAAAGGTATATCGGAAGGGAAATAGCTTTTCTTGAAAAGCTGTCTTATGCCGCTTCTGCTGCCATAGAAAAGGAGATGCTCATTTCAGAAACATTGAGGAAAGAAGAGGAGCTCAGGGCTGCATATGAAGAGATTGTTTCCCGCAGGAAAGAGCTAAACGACATTCTGAAAGGCTACAAAGAGGCTAATATAGAACTGGAAAGAAAAAACATGGAGTTAAGTGAACAGTACGAAGTGATAAAAAAGTCCTACGATGAAATAAACAGAATAAACAAGGCTAAGGACATTTTCATCGGAATCATGTCCCATGAACTAAAAACACCTGTTACAATAATTAAAGGTTATCTGGACACATTACTTGGCGAAAAATTCAGCTTAGACGAAGATGTAAAAAAGATCCTTGAATCATCTAAAAAATCCCTCCTTTCTCTCAGTCAGTTAATTGAAGATACTCTTGACTATGCACGTATGGAAATGGGTAGGGTGGTGGTTAAAAAAATGGAACATTCTCTGTCTCACATAACCGATTTGGTGATAAAAGGTGTGAAACATTATATGGAAGAAAGAAGGCAAAAACTGGAAACAGAGATAGAAGAAAATCTGAAGGTTGATGTGGATGAAAAATGGTTTACCAAGGCATTGGAACATTTAATAATGAACGCCGTAAAGTTTACTCCTGACGGAAAAGTTATTAAAATTTCAGCCTTTAAAGTTAAAAAGGATAATTTGGATTTACCACCCTATGTTCCGGACAGCCCCGCCGTCTCGGAACAATATGTGATTATAAAGGTTAAAGATGAAGGTGTAGGTATTCCACCCGATGAGCTTAATGAGGTGTTTAACAGGTTTTATGAGGTAGGGGATATAAAGACTCATTTTACAGGCAAACACAAGTTCATGGCAAAGGGTTTTGGAATGGGGCTATCCTTTGCAAGAGAAGTGGTAAGGCTTCACGGTGGGGTGATTTTTGCGGAAAGTCCGGGTTTTGATCCGAATCTTTGTCCCGGCTCAACCTTTACCATTGTCCTGCCTGCTGGTTATACTGTTTCAGGAAAAGAAGGAGGGAGCAGGAAAAAAACGATTCTTGTTGTGGAAAGTGAAAATGATGTAACAAAGTTTTTAGAGCTTGTGTTTTCAAAAGAATACAACGTTTATTTTGCCACTGATGGTGGAGAAGGGTATAAACTTGCAAAAAATTTAGTGCCAGACCTGATGTTTATCAATGTAAATATTCCGAAATATGATGGTTACCAACTTTGCAGCATGATTAAAGAAGACAAAGATATAAGGAAAGTCCCTGTAATTTTATATGTTTCTGGCGGTGATGTTATAGATGAGGAGATGGCTGCCCGTGTAAAAGCAAATATGGTGTTTTCACCACTTTTTGATATAGAAAACCTGCATAGAATAATCGCCTTTTATCTTAAGAAGAGCGAGTAAATAATGAAAAACAGAGCAAAGCCGAAAAAACAGTCCTTAATAAAGGCTACCGTCAATTGCCACAGAGATGGTTTTGGATTTGCCATCCCTTTTGATTCTGAAACAGATGACATTTTTTTGCCGCCCTACACCCTGAAAGATGTCTATGACGGAGACATTGTCCTTGTTAATGTTAAAAAAAGAAGAGGAAGGAAGAAAGAGGGTGAGATAGTAAAAGTTCTGGAAAGAAACCTCAAAAAGATAGTGGGAACTGTTTATAAGCTGAAAGGTAAATATTATCTGAAACCCTATGACACCAAAATATTCTGGCATCTTCATCTGAAAGAAAACAGAACGGGTAAAACCTTAAAAACGGGCGACAGGGTATTGGCAGAGATTGTTCAGTATCCTGTGAACAAAGTTGGCACAGGTTCTGTAGAGGCTCTGATTGAAGGTGATGATTACACCTTTGAAGTGACGAATCTGGTGGCAAAATCGGGCATTGACCCTGAGTATCCGTTAACTGCCGCAAATGAAGCAAAAAAAAGTATAATGTCCAAATCACAAAAAAAGGAAAAAAGAAGGGATTTAACAAAACTTAACTTTGTGACCATAGATGGTGAACGTGCAAAGGATTTTGATGATGCCGTGTGTGTTGTAAAGGAAAAAAAAGGTTACAGACTCTATGTTGCCATTGCAGATGTAAGCTTTTTTGTTAATAAAGGAAGCCACCTTGACAGGGAGGCTTTTTTCAGAGGAAACAGTTACTACTTCCCTGACAGGGTTCTTCCCATGTTGCCTGAATCGCTTTCAAACGAGGAGTGCAGCTTAAGACCGGGTGAAGAAAGATTTGCCTTTGTTGTGGATGTTTTGTATGACAATAACGGTGGAATTATTGAACAGCATTTATACCTTGCAAATATTAAAAGCAAGGCAAGGCTTACCTATGAAAAGGTGGAAGAGTTTTTCTGCTCCAGCGAAAAAATGCCGGAGAAAATCTCCGAAATGCTTTACCATATGCGGGAACTTACCCAGATTTTGTTTTCAAAACGCTATAACAACGGCACCCTCGATTTTGACTTTCCGGAACCCGAAATCATCATAGGGATGAGCGGAAATATAGAAAATATAGCAAGGGCGAAGAGGCTTTCTTCACACAGGATAATAGAAGAATTTATGATAGCTGCAAACAGAATAGTGGCGGAATGGTTTCAGGAAAGGGGGCTGCCTACACTTTACCGTATTCATGAAACACCGGATGCAGACAGGATACAAAACCTGCGGCTTCTTTTAAAAAGATTGGGTGCCAACCTTATAGAAAAACCTTCACCAAAAGATATACAGCGTGTGTTGCACAATTTTAAAAACTCGCCTTACGAAAGGCTTGTGAGTACACTTACCCTTCGCTCCATGAAACAGGCACGTTACAGCAGCAGAAACGCTGGACATTATGGGCTTGCCCTTGATAACTATCTTCATTTTACATCACCCATAAGGCGTTATGCAGACCTTATTGTCCACAGAAACCTAAGACAGTTTCTCATATACAAAAGAAATCCTGCTGATATTGAAAAGAGTGAAAAGGAACTGGAAGATATTGCCCTGCACCTGACAAAGAGGGAAAGGTTAGCCTTTGAAATGGAAAGAGAGATATTTAACTTTTCCTGTGCAAGATTTATGAAAGAAAGGCTTGGTGATGATTTTAAGGGCATAATCTCTTCTGTAACGCCCAATGGATTTTATGTAGAGCTTATTGAATATTTTGTTGAAGGTTTTGTGCCACTTGAAAATCTGAATGATGATTATTATTTCTATGACGAACAGAGTCTTTCTCTCACAGGAAAAAGGGTTAAAAAAAGGTACACCATAGGAAAGGAAGTTGTTGTCAGGGTTGTGAGTGTTGATTTGCCTACTAAACGAGTGGAGTTTTGTTTAGTATGAAGATATACTCTCTCTATCTTACCTATCGCAATATTGTGAGACTGAAAGAGATACTGTTAGTGTTTTTAAAATATGGTTTTTTTAATTTAGTTGAAAACAGCGACCTGAAAAGGTTTATCCCTTTTTACAAACGTTTTCTGGCGAAAAGGGCTAAAAAATATATAAAAGGAGGCATTGAAGTCCAGCTGCGAATGGTTTTTGAAGAGCTGGGACCCACATTCATTAAGTTCGGACAGATGCTTTCCCGTCGTGACGATTTGGTTGGCAGGACTTTTGTTGAGGAGCTCTCAAAACTGGAGGACAGGGCAACCCCTGTGCCTTTTGAACTTCTGAAAGATATTCTGAAAAGACATTACGGCGATATCAGCTGTTATTTTAAAGGGATAGACAAAACCCCTCTTGCCTCTGCCTCCATTGCCCAGGTGCATTTAGCCACCCTCACTACTGGTGAAGATGTTGTGCTGAAGATTAAAAGACCCGACATAGAGGACACCATAAAAAACGACCTTATAATCCTTAAGTTTCTGGGCAGATTTTTTGAAAAACATTTTCCCGTACTTCGCTATTTAAAGCTTTCAGAGATTGTGAACGAGTTTGAAAAAACCACCCTTAAGGAACTAAACTTTTTATATGAAATCGGCAATATGGAAAAAATGGCTGCTCTTTTATCTGACGAGCCAAAGATAGTGATTCCAAAACCTAAAAGAGAGTTGAGCAATAAAGATGTTATAGTAATGGAGCATATTAAGGCTGTCAAACTTGTGGACAAAGAGGCTTTGGAAAAAGTTGGCGTTGATATGTCAACTCTTTTAAAGGATGTTTTAACATCGCTTGTTGGAAAGACATTTGAAAAAGGTGTGTATCACGGTGATCTTCACATGGGAAACATAGGGGTAACACTGGATGGCAGGATAGTGCTTTATGATTTTGGTAATGTGGGGTTACTAAGTAAAGCTACAAGGGCACTGGTGAGAGACTTTTTTAAAGTGCTTGTAACAAAAGATTATGAAGGATTTATTGATAAGCTTATTGAGCTGGAACTGGTGGGGGACGAAAAACACCTCATCGGGATAGAAAAGGATCTTGCCGAATGTTTTGAATACAGGATGGGATTGAGCCTTAAGCAACTGGATCTTGCAGGTGTGATTAAAGATGTTATTGAAATATCACGGGAACACAGACTGAATCTGCCATCTGAACTGGCGGGTTTTTTCAGAACAGTTCTACATATTGAAACCATTGGCAAAACCTCTATTCCTGAGTTCAGTTTAGGTGAAATTCTGTCTGACATCTTTAAAGAAAAGGTGTTTCAGACTGCTGGTGCAAGAGATGCTGTAAAAGAAACAATAAAGGTTTTGAACGATTTCAAAAAGACAACCCTTTCCTTTCCCAGAAGGCTGGACAAAATACTGAACAAGATGGTAAACGACAGGTTTACGGTGGATTTTTACCATACTAACCTTGAACCGCTGACCGAAGAGATGAAAAAAAGCAGTAACAGAATATCTGTCAGTCTGATTGTGGCAGCATTGATAATTGGTTCTTCACTCGTGTTTTTTTCTGACAAAGGACCTCATATATTTGGATATCCTTTGCTGGGTGTTATAGGATTTTTGTTTTCAGCGGTTTTAGGTGTCTATCTGCTTTTTGGTATTATGCGGTCTTAGATGTTTCTTCTCTTTTTTTGTAATATTTTTTTGTAATATAGACGAAGAGAAATAACAGAACTAAAGTAGCCATTACAATTCTGTCTATACTTTTTATATAAGAGATAACCATGTCTATCTTGTCTCCGAAAAGGTATCCCAGCAGGGTGAAGATGGGGGCAGAAAGTATGGCTGCCAGAGAGTCTATCAGAAAAAAAACAGAAAACTTCATTTTAAGTGTGCCGCAGCTGAAAAAGATAGGTGTTCTGAGCCCAGGCAAAAATCTTGCCAGAAAAAGCGTTTTTTTGCCATGTTTAACAATAAACCTTTTTGCCTTTCTCAGACGTTCTTTTGTTATCACCCTTGAAAAAGGCTTTATTTTTATTATCTTTAAGCCGCAGCGTTTGCCCGCAAGAAAAATAGTTCCGTCACCGATAATTATACCTAAGTAACCCAATATGATTGCTGCATATGTTGCCATAGCCACTGTACACAAGAAACCCAAGAAAAATAAGAACTATGTCTTCAGGCAGTGGCAGCCCTAACCCGCATAATAAAAGTAAAAAAAAGGGTATAAAAAGAATAAGCCAGTCAAGCCCAGAAAAGAGTGCAATAAAATTTATAAAAAGGTCTGACATGTTATATCCTGCTCTTTGCCTCTTCCCACAGAGTTTCCAGAAACCATCTCTCCTGCGACTGAAATGTTTTCCCTTCTCTGTCTAGCCTGTCTTCTATATATTGCATTCTTTTCAGAAATTTATTGCAACTTTTGTTGAGAACATCCTGAGGAACAAGCCCTTTGTGTACCGCCAGATTTATTAGGGTAAAAAACAGGTCTCCCATCTCCTCTTCTGTGTCACTGTCGTTATTTTTTTCAATAGCGGTAACAAGCTCCTGAAACTCTTCCTTAAGTTTATTAAGTATTTCAACTTCATTTTCAAAACCGAATCCTATCTTTTCAGCCCTCCTCGAAACAATGTATGCCTTTTCCAGTGGCGGTGCGGAAGAGGGGATGTTTTTAAAAAGCCCTTTTTTCTCCTTGTCTTTTTTTGAATGATGCCAGTTTTTCAGGGCTTCTTCCGGTGTTACGGCATTTTTATCTCCGAAAACATGGGGATGGCGGTTTATAATCTTTTCACGAAGACTGTCTGCAATTCTGTAAATATCTGATAAGCCTTTTTCTTTGAGTACGTTTGCTATCATTAACAGATTAAGTAAAACGTCTCCTGCCTCTTCAGCAATATGATTTTCATTGCCACTGTCAACTGCCTCGCACAGTTCATAAACCTCTTCCGTAAGGTAGATCTTAAGATCCTTGAGGGTCTGTTTTCTGTCCCAGGGACAGCCCTTCTCTGAACGTAAAATTTCCACTGTCTCAACCAGCTTTTCAAAAGAGTAACCGTGCTTACACATTGGCAAAAATTTTAACTTTTAAAAAAAAATAAGTCAACTTATACTAAAGAGTATGAAGTTTAAAGTAGTTTACGTCTGTCAGTCGTGTGGTTTCAAAAGTCCCAAATGGCTTGGCAGATGTCCCGATTGCGAAAGCTGGAACTCGTTGGTTGCGGAAGAGATTGGGGAAGAAAAGGTGGCTAAAAGAGCTTCCCTTTCCCTGACAAAGCCTGTTTTGATTTCAGAAGTTGCCTGTGAAGAGCTGAAAAGGGTCAACACAGGCATGGATGAGTTTGACAGGGTTATGGGTGGTGGAATAGTTAAGGGGTCTTTTGTGCTTATTGGCGGGGAACCGGGTATAGGTAAATCTACCATACTGACTCAGGTACTGAATAATCTTTCCTGCAGGTCTTTCAGGGTGTTGTATGTGACAGCAGAAGAGTCTCTGAGTCAGGTTAAACTCAGGGCAGAAAGGCTAAGCTCTCTTTCTGACAATTTTTTCATTTATGCCGAAAACTCACTTAATAACATTGTGAGAGAAGTAGGGGAAATAAAGCCTGACTTTCTTGTAATAGATTCCATCCAGACAATATATCTCGATGAAATACCTTCAGCTCCCGGCAGTGTTTCTCAGGTAAGGGAATGTGCGGCAAAGATTATGGAACTGGCAAAAAAAAGAATGATAACCACCTTTATTGTAGGGCACGTGACAAAGGAAGGTTCCATAGCGGGTCCAAGGGTTCTGGAGCATCTTGTAGACACGGTAATATATTTTGAAGGCGACAAGGGACAGAATTTCAGACTTTTAAGAACAATAAAAAACAGGTTTGGCTCAACCAATGAGGTGGGGCTTTTTGAAATGTCGGACAGGGGGCTAATGGATGTTTCCAACCTCTCTGAGTTTTTTCTTTCACAGCGTAGTAAAGAAGAGTCAGGCAGTGCTCTTTTTGTGGCAATGGAGGGCACCAGACCTATTGTGGTTGAGGTGCAGTCACTGGTCTCTCCGTCAAACTTTGGTGTTCCCAGAAGAATGGCGATGGGTGTGGACAATCAGAGATTAAACCTGCTTGTGGCTGTTCTTGAAAAAAAGCTTGAACTGCCTCTTTTTAACAATGATATTTATGTTAATATTGCAGGTGGGCTAAAACTGACAGAAACGGCTTCAGACCTTTCCATATGCATGGCTGTTGTGTCGAGTTTCAGGAACATACCGCTGAAGAGCGACACAATATTTCTTGGCGAGGTGGGGCTGCTTGGAGAAATAAGACCTGTTGGCAACATTGAAGTCAGGCTTAAAGAGGCGGCAAACTTGAATTTTGATACGGTTTTTTTACCAAAAAAACAACAAAAGATGTCTTTTAAAGGACAGCTTATAGGTGTCGATACGCTGGAAGAAGCGATGAGTATATGTTTCTTAAAGTAATCTTTATTTTTTCTCTTTTTTTTCTGTTGACAGGTTCAAAAATAATTCTTAAGGACGGCAACTTTATTGAGGTAAGCTCATACAGGGTTAAGGATGGGACAGTTTTTTTTGAAAAGGGCAGGGAACGGTTTGTTTTACCTCTTGAATTTATTGATATAACATCCACAAACAGATTAAAGGAAATTGAAGGGAAAAAACTTTCCATATTCAGTCTTAACAGTTCAATTCTTAAAGAAAAAACAAAGGACAGTCTGTTTCGGTTAAAAACAGAAACACCAGATAAAACGTCTACGAAAAACGATTTCAGGATAAAACTGGAAACGAGAAAAGAAACAAACCCCTTTTTTCTTGAACAACCCGTAGTCCAGCAGCAGGACGAAACACCCATTGAAAGAATTAAGAAAAAAGGACTCATGCTAAAAATAGAAGTTCCTTTAAAAAAACAGTAAATATCCTTACAGAGTTTATTTTAGATAAAATTTTTTTATCTATATTAAAATTTCATTGACAGTTACTCTTTTGTCAGGTAAATTAAAACACGTATGACAGAAATGATATACGACATCGGAAAAAAGATTAAAGAGTTAAGACTCAAGAGAAATCTTACTTTAAAACAGGTTGCAAAAGAGACTGGTTTTTCACCGGCACTTATATCACAGCTTGAAAATAACAATATTTCGCCACCAATTGCAACCCTTGCGAAGCTTTCTCAATTTTTCAATGTTAAGATGGGATACTTTTTTGAAGAGGAGACAGAACCTGTTAAGTACGCCGTCTGTCGTAAAGGTGAGGGCAGACAGATAGAACGGGTTATATCAAAAAGCGGTAAAAAGCATGGTTACTCTTATGAAGCTCTGGCATTTGATTTTCCAAATAAAAAAATGGAACCCTTTCTGCTTCGTCTGGAAAAAGAGATTGACGATGATGAAAGTATGTACAGCCACGATGGTGAGGAGTTTATAATGGTAATGAAAGGGAAGGTGGTGATCGCCATAGAAAAGGACAGAATAAAGCTAAGCGAGGGAGATTCAATCTATTTTGATTCTTCGGCAAAACATCGTGTTTTAAATCCATATAAAGAAGAAGCCTATGTTCTGGCTGTCATTTTAAGGGAGTAGCTATGAAAAGTCTGAAAACAAAAAAGATTGCAGCTGCAATAGCGGTGGTAAATTTATTTCTGGAACAGGAAAAAGAGATAGTGGCAGAAACAGGTAAAAAGTCTGAAGAAAAGGCGGTATTCATTCCTTCCGGACAGGAAATGCTGAAAGAAATAAATGCTGCTTCAACCGTTTGGGCGGTTGCCGGCAGAATGGAAAGCATGAATATAAGGACCTTGTGGTCACTAAAATTATATAAATAAACTTAGGGGGAGATATGGCTCAGAAAAAGAAAAATCCGGTTAAAGTTGTTGATTTGACTTTTAGGGATGGGCATCAGTCACTTTTTGCAACAAGAATGAGAACGGAAGACATTATACCTGTTGCAGAGGAGCTGGACAAAGTTGGGTTTTATTCACTGGAGGTGTGGGGTGGTGCCACCTTTGATGTTATGCATCGCTTCCTCGGTGAAGATCCGTGGGAAAGGGTCAGGATACTGAAAAAGTATATAAAAAACACACCGTTACAGATGCTTTTAAGGGGACAAAATCTTGTTGGTTACAGGAATTACCCTGACGATGTGGCTCAGGCATTTATTGAAAAAGCGGCAGAGGTTGGGATAGACATATTCAGGGTTTTTGACGCCCTCAATGACGAAAGAAATTTGGAGTTTACTTTCAAGGTTTTGAAAAAACTGAAAAAACATGTTCAGGGTGCCCTGTCTTATACACTAACAGAGAGAAAACTGGGCGGACCTGTTTTCAATATTGACTATTATGTGAAAAAAGCAAAGACCTATGTTGAAATGGGTGCCGACAGTATCTGTATAAAAGATATGTCTGGCATACTGTCACCCTACGACGCCTATGACCTTGTTCTTGCCATGAAGGAAAATATTAAGGTGCCTGTCAATGTGCATTCACACTATACCAGCGGAATGGCATGTATGGCAATGTTAAAAGCCATAGAGGCAGGAGCAGATATTATAGACACATGTATATCACCTTTTGCACTGAGGACTTCTCATCCTGCAATAGAACCACTCTATGTAACACTTGAGGGGACAGAAAGGGCGATGGAACTTGACCTTGAAAGGATACTGAATATAGGCGAACATCTGGAAAAGATTGCCCCCAAATACAGACATCTTATGGATGACACAAAACTTTCCATAATTGATACAGGTGTTCTGGCTCATCAGATTCCTGGTGGAATGTTCTCCAACCTTGTAAATCAGCTTAGAGAACAGGATGCTCTGGATAAACTGCCGGAGGTTTATAAAGAACTGCCACTTACAAGAAAAGAACTTGGTTATCCACCTCTTGTGACGCCAACAAGCCAGATTGTGGGCATACAGGCTGTTCAGAACGTGCTTTTTGGCAGATGGAAAATGATTAACTCACAGGTTAAGGATTACTGTCTGGGTCTTTACGGCAGACCACCTCAGCCAATTTCAGAGGAGGTTCTGAAAGTTGCACTTAAAGACGAAAAACCCATAACTGTGAGACCCGCCGACACGCTCAAGCCTGAATTGGACAAGGCTAAAGAGGCGGTAAAGGAAATAACCACAGATATTTATGATGTAATCACATACGCCCTTTTCCCTGTTACTGGCATAAAGTTTCTCAGGTGGAAATATGGTATTGAGCCTATGCCGGAAGAGGTAAAACCAGTTACACTGGAAGAGGTGAAAAAGCAGGAAGAGCTAATTGCTAAGGCGAAAAAAGGGCTGCTTTTTGAAAAACCTGAGATTGAGCTTTCTGCTGCAGCAAGGAAATTTAATGTGGTGGTGGATGGAGACACCTTTGTGGTGACGGTGGATGAGGTTAGGGAAGGAAAACCAGAAACAGTAGTGAAAAAGGTAGAGGAAGTAAAGGTTGTTGAGAAAAAGGTGGAAAAGCCCGTTGAAAAACCTGTGGTTAAAGAAGAACCCAAGAAAGAGGCTGTTTCTGCTCCAAAGATTATGACTGGTTCCGGTATCACTGCACCCATGCCCGGTATTATTTCCCGCTATGAGAAGGAGGTTGGCGATGAGGTTTCAGAGGGAGATATTGTTGTCATACTGGAGGCGATGAAGATGGAAAACCCATTACAGGCTGAGGTTAGCGGAAAGATAAAGGCATTTAATTTTAAGCCCGGAGATTCGGTGAAAAAGGGTGACCTCATAGTTGTGATTGAATAAGGAGGGTGCTGATGGATATTACACTTAAAGAAATATACGAAGAGTTAGAAGAAAAAAATAAAAAAGCCGAAGAGGGTGGCGGAAAAGACAAGGCTGAAAAACAACACAAAGCCGGTAAACTTACTGCACGTGAGAGGATAGAAAAGCTGCTTGACAGGGGAAGTTTTGTTGAAATCGGCAAATTTGTCACCCACAGATGCACAGATTTCGGTATGGAAAAACAAAAGTTTCTGGGTGATGGTATTGTTACAGGCTATGGCAGGATTGACGGCAGACTTGTTTATGTATATGCCCAGGACTTCACCGTTTTTGGTGGCTCTCTGAGCGAGACTATGGCTCAGAAGATATGCAAAATTATGGATCTGGCTGTAAAAAACGGTGCTCCGCTCATTGGTCTGAACGATTCAGGAGGGGCAAGGATACAGGAAGGTGTGGGCAGTCTTGCGGGATTTGCAGATATTTTTTTGAGAAACACCCTTGCATCCGGGGTGGTGCCTCAGATTTCTGTAATTATGGGTCCCTGTGCAGGCGGGGCTGTGTATTCGCCAGCTATAACAGACTTTATCTTTATGGTGAAAAACACAAGCTACATGTTTATTACAGGTCCTGAGGTCATTAAAGCTGTTACAGGAGAAGAGGTGACCTTTGAAAAGCTGGGCGGGGCATTGACCCATAACACCATTTCCGGTTGTGCCCATTTTGCTGCCGAAAACGATGAAAGCTGTCTTCAGCAAATCAGAAAGCTAATAAACTTTTTGCCCCAGAACAACATGGAAGAGCCTCCGCGTATTCCCTGTAACGATCCCATAGACAGAATTGAAATGGGTATCAGGGATATTATTCCTGAAAGTCCGACTAAATCTTACAACATTAAGGATATTATACTAAAGGTGGTTGATAATGGTGACTTTATGGAGGTTCATGAACACTTTGCAAAAAATATTGTTGTCGGTTTTGCACGGTTCAACGGAAGAACCGTCGGTATTGTGGCAAATCAGCCAATTGTACTTGCAGGCTCGCTGGATATTAACGCATCCTTAAAAGGTGCACGCTTTGTAAGATTCTGTGATGCCTTCAATATTCCGCTGGTTACATTTGTTGATGTGCCCGGATTTCTGCCCGGAACGAATCAGGAGTATGGTGGTATAATTAAACACGGTGCAAAACTGATCTACGCCTATGCGGAGGCAACGGTACCCAAGGTTGCAATAATTACAAGAAAAGCATATGGTGGGGCTTACTGTGTTATGTCAAGTAAACATTTACGCTCCGATATAAATTATGCCTATCCTACCGCCGAAATTGCTGTTATGGGACCGGAAGGTGCTGTAAATATTGTGTTCAGGAAAGAAATAGATGCTGCCAAGACTCAAGAAGATAAAGATGCAAAAAGGGCAGAATTAATAACAGAATACAGGAGAAAGTTTGCCAATCCCTACAAAGCGGCAGAGCTCGGTTATATAGACGAGGTGATAATGCCAGAAACGACCCGTTACAAAATCATCGTTGCACTGGAATCACTCGTTAACAAAAGGGACACGCTGCCACCTAAAAAACACGGCAATATTCCTTTGTAAAAGCTTTTTAGAAGAGGGGGAGTTATGTCAGAGATAGATGAAATAAAAAAAGAGAAAAACAACTGGGAAGAAACGGTTGTAAAAAAAAGTATTGAAAAGTTTCCTGAAAGAAAAAAGGAGTTCAAAACCTTTTCCAATATTGGCATAAAGAGACTTTATACCCCTGCTGATGTTGAGATTGATTATCTTAAGGATCTGGGGTTTCCGGGAGTATATCCTTTTACAAGAGGGGTTCAGCCCACCATGTACAGAGGACGACTCTGGACTATGCGTCAATACGCAGGCTTTGGTACCGCAGAAGACACAAACAAGCGTTATCACTATCTGCTAAAGGCTGGGCAGACAGGGCTTTCTGTTGCCTTTGACCTGCCGACCCAGATTGGCTACGATTCTGATCATCCGATGGCGGAAGGTGAGGTTGGCAAATGCGGTGTTGCCATAGACACAATTAAGGATATGGAGATACTGTTTGATGGCATACCGCTCGATAAAGTAACTACATCAATGACCATAAACTCCACCTGTGCCATAATCCTTGCCATGTATATCGCTGTCGCCGAAAAACAGGGTGTTCCTCAAAAGGAGTTAAAGGGAACGGTTCAGAACGACATTCTTAAAGAATACATAGCAAGGGGCACCTACATATTCCCACCTGAACCATCTATGAGACTGGTAAGAGACATTATTCTTTACTGTAAAGACAATCTGCCACAGTGGAACAGCATATCCATTTCAGGCTACCATATAAGGGAAGCAGGGGCAACGGCGGTACAGGAAGTCGCCTTTACCCTTGCCAATGCAATAACCTACGTCCAGAAAATGGTTGATTCGGGAGCTGATGTTGACGAATTTGCAGGTAGACTATCATTTTTCTTCAATGCACATAATAACTTTCTTGAAGAGGTTGCAAAATTCAGGGCTGCAAGGAGATTATGGGCGAAGATTATGAAAGAAAGGTTTAAGGCGAAGAAACCTTCATCCATGATGTTGAGGTTTCATACACAGACAGCAGGGTGTACATTAACAGCTCAGCAGCCTGATAATAACATAATCAGAGTGACAATACAGGCACTTTCAGCCGTTCTTGGAGGCACACAGTCCTTGCATACCAACTCAAGGGACGAAGCCATTGCATTACCGACGGAAGATTCTGCCCAGATAGCTTTGAGAACCCAGCAGATTATTGGTTACGAAAGTGGTGTTACGGATTTTATAGACCCTCTTGCAGGTTCATACGTGGTTGAAAGTCTAACTAACGAGATAGAAAAGGCGGCTGCGGAATACATTAAAAAAATAGAGGATATGGGTGGTGTGCTTAAGGCGATTGAAGCCGGTTATATACAAAAAGAGATTGCCGATGCGTCCTATGAATACCAGAAAAGCATTGAAAACAAAGATTACGTTGTGGTAGGTGTAAACCAGTTCACCAAAGAGGAAGAGCCACCCAAGAATATTCTCAGGGTTGACCCGGAAAAAGAGATTTTCCAGAAAAACAAGCTGAAAAAGGTTAAAGAGTCACGGGATAATAATGCCGTCAAGATGAAGCTTGAAAAGCTGAAAAGTGTTGCGAAGACCGATGAGAATATTATGCCCGCAATGATTGAGGCGGTTAAAGAGTGTGCCACCTTAGGTGAAATTTCAGACGCGCTGAGGGATGTTTTCGGAGAGTTTAAAGAAGTGTGAAAGATTTAACAGGAACGAAATGGTTTATTGAAAAAGGAGGGATTGGTATGAAAAAAATTAGGGTTTTGATTGCAAAACCTGGTCTTGACGGGCACGACAGGGGGGCAAAGGTGGTGGCAAGAGCTTTGAGAGACGCAGGTTTTGAAGTTATCTATACAGGCATAAGACAGACACCGGAACAGATTGTAAACACTGCTTTGCAGGAAGACGTTGATTTTATCGGTTTATCTTGCCTTTCAGGGGCTCATAACACCCTGTTTCCGAAAGTTGTGGAGTTACTTAAAGAGCGTAACGCCTCTGATATAAAGGTTTTTGGTGGTGGTGTAATTCCAGCTGAAGACGCTGTGTTTCTAAAAAGCAAGGGCATTCTGGAGATTTTCGGTCCTGGAACACCTACCGACGAAGTGATAAAATTTATAAACAATAACGTTTAAAGGGAGGCTAAAGATGTACAAAAAGGTTAGTCACATAGGAATCGTGGTAAAAGATATTGACACCTCATCTAAATTTTATGTAGAATGTTTAGGATGGGAATGTGAAGGAACAGAAGTCGTTGTAGACCAGAAAGTGAAAGTTAGTTTTTTCACAATCGGTGAGACGAGGATAGAACTGGTTCAGCCAATAGAAGAAGGTACCGGGGTTTATAAATTTTTAGAAGAAAAGGGTTTCAAAGACACAGTTCATCATATAGCCTATGAAGTTGACAATCTGGAAAAAGAGCTGGAGAATCTGAAGGCTAAGGGTGTTAAACTGATAGACGAAAAACCGAGAAAAGGTGCCCACGGTATGATGATCGCCTTTATACACCCAAAGTCAAGTAATGGCGTATTAGTTGAGATTTGTGAACCAATAGAAAAACATTAAGAACAGGAGGCAAAAGGTGAGAATTGTGGTTTGTATCAAGCAGGTGCCTGATACATCAGAGGTGAAGATTAATCCCGAAACAAACACACTGATGAGAGAAGGCGTAGCCTCAATCGTCAATCCCTTTGATGAGTTTGCCATTGAGGAAGGTATCAGAATCAAGGAAAAACATGGCGGAGAAGTTATTGTTATTACTATGGGACCGCCACAGGCAGAAGAGGCTTTAAAAACAGCTCTTGCAATGGGTTGTGACAAAGCCTATTTGTTATCAGATAGAGCTTTTGCTGGCTCAGATACGCTTGCAACTGCTTATACCATTTCAGCAGCTATCAGAAAGATTGAGGAACAGGATGGGGCTGTTGATCTGGTTATATGTGGCAAGCAGGCTATTGATGGTGATACAGGACAGGTGGGACCTGGTATAGCTGTAAGGCTGAATATACCACCACTGACCTATGTGTCAAAGGTGAGAGAGATTAATCCCGAAACAAAAGAGATTGTGGTGGAAAGGTTGATGGAAAGGGGAAAAGAGGTTGTTAAATGTAAACTGCCGGCACTCCTTACGGTGGTGAAAGACATTAATTCTCCACGTTATCCGTCACTTTTTGAGATGAAGAAGGCGGCAAAGAAGCCGATGAATAAGCTCACCTTAAGCGATCTTTCAATGGATGCAGAGAGAACAGGACTAAAAGGTTCTCCTACGTGGGTTAACAAAATATTCTCTCCAGAACTTAAAAATGTCAGCGGTGAGATTTATCAGGGGGAAGCTGAAGAATGTGCCAAAAAGCTTGCTGAAAAACTTCTGGAACTTAAGAAAGGAGCAACGGTATGAGTACTTTGAAAATTGATAAAGAGTTGTGTGTAGGCTGTGGTGCCTGTGTGGATGCCTGTCCGCAGGGTGCCCTTTACATGAAGGATGATAAGGTAGAGGTAAATGAAAAGTGTACACTTTGCGGTGCCTGTATTGATGTCTGTCCAGTAAATGCACTTTCTATTCCGAGAGAATCAAAGGCAAAGGTTTCCCTTGAAGATTACAAAGGCGTATGGGTAATAACAGAACATGATGGGAAAAAGCCAATATCGGTCACCTTTGAACTGCTCGGCGAGGCGGTTAAACTGGCATGCAAAAGGAACACCTATGTAGGTGCCGTTCTTTTGGGTAACAATGTTGAGTTTATGGCTGATGAGCTTGCCGCCTATGGTGCACAGAAGGTTTTTCTATGTCAGTCTCCTGTGCTGGAACATTATAGGACTGAACCATACGGTGATGTTATCGTTTCAATGGTTGATAAATTTAAACCAGAAATCATACTCTCAGGGGCAACCACACAGGGCAGGGATCTGGCTGGTTACATTGCGACCAAGCTGGAAACCGGATTGACGGCTGATTGCACGGGGCTTGAGATTGACGAACAGACAGGGAATCTGTTGCAGACACGTCCTGCCTTTGGCGGTAATATTATGGCAACAATTCTGTGTCCCAACACAAGACCACAGATGTCAACGGTGAGACCAAAGGTGTTCCCTGTGCCGAAGAGAGACGAAAGAAAGCCAGAAATAGTGACTTTTGATTACGATTTCAGCAAACTGAATATTCGCACAGAAGTACTTGAGTATATACCTTTTGAGGAAAAAATAAGTCTTGCTGATGCAGAAATCATCGTGTCAGGTGGCAGAGGAATCGGTAAGCCTGAAAACTTTGGCATCCTTAAAGAACTTGCCGATACACTGGGGGCTGCATTAGGTGCTTCCAGAGCTGCTGTTGATGCAGGGTGGATTTCCTATGAACATCAGGTGGGACAGACAGGAAAGACGGTGCGTCCTCTGATTTACATTGCCTGTGGTATTTCTGGTTCGGTGCAGCATCTGGCTGGTATGAAACATTCTGATATAATCATTGCTATTAACAAAGATCCTGAAGCCCCCATTTTCAAAGTTGCGAACTATGGTATTGTGGGTGATGCACTTGAGGTGGTGCCTATATTGACCAGAGAACTTAAAAAATCTCTTGGAGCATAATTTTGGCAATAATGGAAATTTCGGTTGTCCCCATAGGTAGCGGGGTGAGTGTAAGCAGTTACGTTGCTGAATGTGTAAAAATCGTGAAGCAAAGTAATCTTGCTTACACACTCACACCGATGGGTACCATAGTGGAAGGTGATGTGGAGTCTCTTTTAAAACTTGCCCTTAGGCTCCACAAATCCCCTTTTAGTCAGGGAGCAAAAAGGGTTCTTACAAACATTAAAATTGATGACAGAACTGATAAAAAGGTTACTGCCCAGGACAAGGTTATCTCTGTAACAGAAAAGCTTTAAAAATCATGTGATAAGCGGAAGCGTTATTCTGAACGTGGTGCCTTTTCCCGGTTCACTTTCAACAGTAATTTTGCCATCGTGTCTTTCTATAATCTCCTTTGATATTGAAAGCCCTATACCTGTACCTTCTTCATAAGATTTTGTTGTAAAAAAGGGAAGGAATATTTTTGATAAATGTTCCGGTGAAATACCAATACCTGTATCCTTTACCACTATAACCACCTTTTTAGCACCGTCGTCAGCTTCTGTGGTGGTTTTTATTGTCAGGTGTCCTCCTTCCTTCATTGCCTGTGAGGCATTAATAATCAGGTTTACCAGAACCTGCTGAAGCTGTCCTTTGTTAAAGTAAAAGGGGGGGATTTCAGGAGAAAGTTCAATTGTGGTTTCTATCTTTTTAAATCTTGTAAGATAATGACCTGTTAAGCTGATGGTTTCTTTTATCAACGCATTTATATCGTTAAGTTCTTTTTTAGCTTCTTTAAATTTATAGAAATCTGAAAGTCTTGATATGATACCCTCTATCCGGAGAGCCTCTTTTTTTACAATCTCAAAAAGTTCTTTGTCTTCCGCTGAGGTTTTGGATTCAAGACGGCCAATCATGCCTATTATTGCTATAATCGGGTTTTTAATCTCGTGAGATAATGCAGCCGCCATTATGCCTAAGGTAAAGAGCCGCTCATTTTTTGACATAAGCATACGTGCCTCGTCCAGAGCTTTACTTTTTTCTTTAATTTCATGAACCTTTTTTGACAGCTCTTTGTAGAGCTCATCTGCCTCCTTAATGTAGGAGAGCAGTATTTTTTCCTTAGCCGCACTAATCGCCTGTAAATGTTCCAGCTGGTCTTTAAGGTCTAAAAACTCTTTTTTTGATTCCATGATTAAAAAAGTTCTATAATAAACTCACAAAAACCACTGCCTGTAGTCCAGCTTTTGGTTTGAGTGCCTTTTGTTTTACGACCTGTAATCTTTTCGTAACCGCCTGCGATAAACCCACACTCAAGGTCACAAAAAAGCTCGCCGGTATATGGCAGTCCTGCGCAGGTCATGCATTCGTATAGGTGAATAATAACCTTATCTTCATGTTTTTCGTATACCTTTGGAATACCTATTCCCAGCCGCTCTATGAGGGATATAAGCTGTTCTTCTGAATTTAGGTCAAAATAAGAGATGAGAGTTTTACCCAGGCGGTATAAGACAGGTTTTGTGCTCTCTCCGAAAATTTCACGCATTCCGGAAATACGAAGTAGTCTGTACATTTCAAGTGGCAGAACGCCTTTTAAGGTTGGTCTCACAATAAAAGAGAGTTCTTCAAAACTGAACCTGTCTTTCATTTTTTTTCACCTGTAAAGTCAGAATAGGCAAGGCATGTGTTTTTCAGATAGCCCTTTGACAGGTTTATTTTTTCTTCGTCAGACAAACTCTGAAACTCTTTTGAAAAATAGTTTATATGCTTTCCTATCAAAATGGTGCTTGCCAGTTTAATTGCATTTTCAACAAGTTCAAATAAATGAACACAGCCTTTTTTACCGCTTAGTATGGAAGCAATTTCTTTTAAAACACCCGGTTTCACCGTCAAACCTTTTAGACTGAGAACAAGAGGGAGTGTTTCATTGCAAACTTTGTAAGGTGTTTTATGATAGCAGCCCGATGCCTCAAGTACAACCTTTGATTTTAAATCAATCCTGAGTTTAACCTCAAAAATATGTGCAAAATCAGAAAGTTGAGAAAGAATAACAATCTCTTTACCGCTGTAGTCGTGAACATATGAGTTGATAGTTCTGTAGATAAAGTCCATATATTTTAAATACCAGTAATATCAGCAAATGTCAACAAACATTGGAAAATCGTTATGATTAGTTGCACAAGTAAAACAAATTATGTATTATTTAAACAGAATGAAGAGAAACTTCCGTAAAGAAAAAGATTTTCTTGGCGAAAGGGCGGTTCCAGCTGACGCCTACTATGGCATTCATACTCAAAGGGCACTGGAAAACTTCCCCATATCTGGGCTTACAAATCATAAAGAACTTATTAAGGCTGTCTGTGAGATAAAGATAGCGGTGTCAAAATTCTGTGCCGACTTTAAAGTTTTTGATAAAAATATTTGCAGGGCTGTTACGGAAGCAGCCACAGAGATTATCGAAGGGAAGCTGGCAAAACAGATAAAGGTTGATATTTTTCAGGCCGGAGCGGGCACGTCCCTTAACATGAACATAAACGAGGTGATTGCCAACAGGGCAAACGAACTACTGGGATCTAAAAAAGGTGTTTATAAACCTGTTCACCCCAATGATGTGGTGAATTTTGCCCAGTCAACAAACGATGTAATACCTGCGGCAATGCGAATAGCAACCATAAGGGTTACCAACAATCTCATAGAAGAGTCGAAACAGCTTGTCTTAGTTTTTAGAAAAAAAGCCACAGAATTCAGTAAGATGATAAAAGCGGGAAGAACACATCTCAGGGATGCCACACCAGTTACAGTTGGAAGTGAGTTTTTGGCTTACGGAATTACCATTGAGAAGGACATAAAAACGATTGAAAAAAGTCTTACAAATCTTTTTTTTGTGGGGCTTTCAGGCACAGCCACCGGCTCAGGTTTGAATGCACCTGATGGGTATAAAAAACATATAATCAGATACCTGAATAAAGAAACGGGGCTAAATCTTAAAAAGGCAAAGTCATTATACGAAGCGATGCAGAATCAGGGTGATTTTGCCCATCTTATGGGGGCTGTGAACAGTTTTGCTTTGAACATGATCAGGATAACCAATGATTTAAGGTTGTTAAGCTCAGGTCCCAATACAGGCTTTAATGAGATTTTGCTTCCGGAAGTTCAGGCAGGTTCATCCATCATGCCCGGGAAGATTAATCCCTCTATACTTGAGATGTTTGAAATGGTGTGCTTTTTCGTTTCGGGCATGAATCAAACAGTCAATCTTGCAGTTTTATCAGGGCAGCTGGAGCTAAATGTGTTCATGCCTCTTATAGCGAATGCCGTGCTTTTTTCGGTTCAGTATATGTCAAATGCCGTCAGAACTCTCAGGGAAAAGTGTGTGGCTGGCATTTCAGTAAATGAGGAGGTTACTGAAAAATACGCACTGAAAAGCCTTGGTATTGCAACTATATTGAGTCCTGTCCTCGGTTACGAAAGGGTGGCAGCACTTGTAAAAGAGGCTAACCTGAATGGAAAAGATATTCTTTCGCTCATTGAGGAAAAAGGGTTAATGAAAAAAGAAGAGGTTGTTGAAATGATAAAAAGTCATCTGGAGGTTTTATGAACATTTTTGTTACAGGTGGCACAGGTTTTATAGGAAAAAGGTTGTGCAGAGCATTTGCCGATGAGGGCAACAGGCTTTATATCTTAACAAGAAATACTGAAGGCAAAACAGATACCGAAAATATAAAATATATTAAAGGTGATCCGAAACACCCTGGAGACTGGCAGAAAATTATAACAGATGTTGATGTAATAGTTAACCTTGTGGGTGAGACAATAGGACAGCGATGGAACGAAGAGGTTAAAAAAAGGATAAGGGAAAGCAGGATAACAGCTACAAAAAACGTGGTTGATGCCATACCGACGGGTAAAAAGATTACCTTAATGAGCACGTCAGCTGTTGGATATTACGGTTTTCATGAAGACGAAGAGGTTACAGAAGATTTTCCATCCGGACAGGATTTTCTTGCAAGGGTTGCAGCAGACTGGGAGGCTGAGGCTTTAAAGGCTAAAGATAAGGGGGCAAGGGTTGTCATCACCAGGTTTGGGTTGGTTATTGGAGAAAAAGGTGGCTTGCTTGAAAAACTGGTTCCGATCTTCAGAACAAATTTGGGTGGACCATTGGGAACTGGCAATCAATGGTTTTCATGGGTGTTTATAGATGACCTGGTGAGAGCCTATCTTTTTATTTTAAAAAGACCTGAGCTTGAAGGTGCATTCAATATTACATCACCCAACCCTGTCAGAAACAAAGAGTTCACAAAGGCACTGGCAAAAGCACTTGATGTGTTTGCCTTTTTACCTGTGCCGCACTTTGCGTTAAAACTTGTTTTAAGTGACTTTGCCGACTATGTAATAAAAGGTCAGAGGGTCATACCAAAGAGATTGATTGACCTTGGTTTCAAATTTGAAGTGTCAGAAATTTACGACGCTCTGGTAAAAATTTTCCATTAACTGAACCAAAAATGTCGGTTTTTTGGCGGAGCTGTGAAAAGAAAAAAAACGTTTTTTGCAGAAAACAGGACTATTTCTGTATTGTATCTTCTTTAAAAACAGTATCTTAAATATGTGGCATTTAATTTGCTTATAATGCAACACAAAAAAATAGAAAAAGGAGGAGGTAGAATGAAGAAATTAGCTTTACTCGTAGTAACTTTGGGGCTATTGTTAGCTCCAGCATTAACACAGGCAGCCGATACCGCCACAGTTACAGTTTCGGCAACGGTAGTGGGAACATGTAAGTTTAATTCAGGTGGTTCCATTACATTTACCCTTGATCCTTCGGTTGGTGGAGATGTAAACGGAACTGTAACACAGCCCCAGTTCTGGTGCACAAAAAATGCCAGTTACACAATTACAGATGATGATGGTTTGAACGAAACAGGTGCCAATCAGAACAGACTTTCTAATGGAACAGGTGAATACATACCATACTCTTTCACCTACACTGCAACCGGAACAGGAAATGGTCCTGCAAACCCGATAACAATGGATATTGCCTCAACAATTCTGTCTGCAGACTATTTGAATGTGTCAGCTGGCGTTTATAATGACACAGTTACATTGACCGTCAATCCATAAGTTTTATGAGCTTCTCTGGAGGGGGGATTAAAATCCCCCTTTTTTGTTTCTCAAATGAGAACTAAAATACTCTTTTTTATTGTATTTTTGAATGTTTCTGTATGTTTTGGTGCAGATTTAACAAATGTCTCGGTTCAGGCAACCGTTTTATCAAACAGCAATTGCAGATTCAGAACAGCAACAGCAACTATTAATTTTGGCAATATTGATCAGTCTGTCGGAGGAGTTATTACAAGTTCTTCAATAATCCAGATACGTTGTGGCGGGGCAGCTCCTGTTGCAACTTTTGTCATAACTGATGACGACGGCTTATACGAAACAGGTCCAGATCAGAATAGACTCAGGCACAGCACCGATTCAACACAGTACATAACATACTTTTTTTCGGCGTCACCAACTACCGGCACAATAGCGAGAAACACAAATGCTAACATAACACTTTCGGCTTCCATAGACTCTGATGATTTATCTAACGCAATTGCAGGAACATATACCGACACAATTACCCTGTCAATAACCCCTTAATTTTTTGATAATTTTGTGATATATTTATAAATTATGATTATGGAAAAAGAAGTTATTAACCAAACTGTACTCGGCAGATTGCTGATCTCAGGGGCTTTTTTAAATGAAGAACAGTTAAATTGTGTAATCGAAAAACAAAGGTCTGTCAACAAAAAGTTAGGCGAACTTCTCTTAGAGGAAAATCTTATAGACAAAAATGAGCTTGAGTTAGCACTTCATTTACAGAAGGAACTCAGGGATCCAAAAACTGCCATTAAGCTTTCTGCAGGGATAAGAAAAAGGCTGGGAGAGATACTTTTAGAAGCAAAAAAAATCACAGAAAAGCAACTGACAGAAGCATTAACAATACAGGAAAAGACCAAAGAAAAGTTAGGGGAAATTCTTGTCAGGCTCGGTTATTTAAAACGGTCTGATATAAACATTGCTCTACTTTTTCAGGAAAACAGCAATGTTCCCCTATCAAACAGCTTAAGATTAGGACAGATTCTTGAGAAGTCTAAAATAATAAACGAAAGTCAGTTAAACGAAGCTTTAGCTATCCAGAAACAAAATCCTGATAAGAAGTTAGGAGAAATTTTAGTTGAGCTTGGATATATAAACAAATCTGACTTAGAGTTTGGTTTAAAAATTCAGAAAAAATTAATTAAGGCTGCCCTTGTTGGGGTCTTTGCCCTGTCAGAAATTATTAATGTAGGTTTTTTAGAGGCTGCGGAAAAGGAACCGCAAACAAAGAGTTCTTCATCGGCGAAAGTGATGGTGACCGCCCATGTAAAAGGTTATGTTAAGTTGAATAAAGTTGACAGGATTAAATTTTTAAAAATTACTCAGGACGATATTGAAAAGGGTTTTCTTCAGGTAGACAATGCTGCATTTCTCAACATAAAGTCCAACTATCCTTCTGTTTTTCTGAATGTTGAAAAGGTTGCAGATGGTTTCTTTGACACATGTATCGTTGAGATAAATAACCAGCAGATGGAGTTAGGCAGGGAAGGTGGAATATTTTATATAAAGATGAATGAACGGGAAGCTACTTCTGTTCTTAATTTCAAATTTAAGCTTAAAAATGGTGTTGAACCAGGTGACTATAGGTTTCCCTTTTTAATATCTGTTAGTGGTATATGAAAAAAACGGTTTCTGTTATTTTTTTTCTTTTTTTTAAGATATGTTTATCTTATGCTGCGGAATGGGGTGTTGCACCGATAAAATTAGAACTGGATGCAACTACGCTGTCCTCATCCATAACAGTAACCAATGATGATGACAAACCAATTAACTTTGTTCTGAAAGAAAAGGAATGGCTTCAGGATGAGGAAGGAAAAGATATCTACAGGGAATCTCAGGACTTGATTTTTTTCCCAAAAAGTTTCAGGCTTGAAGGAAAATCACAGAGGGTGATAAGGGTTGGTTTAAAAAAACCATCGCTCAGTGAGCAGAAGGCTTACAGACTTTATATTGAGGAAATTCCCACATCCACCCTTGAAGGTAAGTCCTTTGTTTCAATTGCTGTGAGATTCGGTGTGCCTGTCTTTAGTTTGCCAGCACCACAAAACATTAATGCAACAATGGACATTGAAGGCTCAAAGGGAAAGCTTGCCATAATATTTAAAAATGAGGGCAACAGATATATAAAAGTTGAAACAATTAATGTGAATCTTCAGGATGGAGATGGAAAATCTGTTGGTAACAAGCATATAGCAGGGTGGTATGTGTTTCCGCGTGTAAAGAGAAAATTTAACCTTAGCCTGTCTGAAGAAGAGTGTCTGAATACAAAAAAAATAGCGGTAACCGCAATTTCTGAAAATAAAGAGTTCAAAGTTAGTTATGACATTTCTGAAGCCCTGTGTAATTAGCCTTTTTATTGGTATCATCGTTACAGTTTTTTTTTATCCAGTGTTTACGCACTGGAGCCCGCCTACATATCGTTAAAAACCCAGGTTGAGAGAAAGGGTGACTTTTTTGCTTATTTAGAAAAAGATGCTATATATCTTAAAAAAAATGACCTTATTTCTCTGGGATTGGATGTTACCCAGGTAACAATTAGAACCATTGATAATGAAGAATATGTAAACATCTATGAACTGAAATCGATTCAAAAAATAAATTTTAATGAAAAAACAACAGAACTTTATCCGGAGTTGCCACCGTCAAACAAAGAAAAAATAACCTTAGATTTTGGTTCTAAGCCAGAGGCTCGCATTTACTATCCCGAAGGGGAAAGCAGTTTTTTTTTGAATTACAGGCTTAACTACCAGAAATTGCCTTCATCGGATAATACAAATTTATCAACTGAAGTTGGGGTCAACTTTAATAAATATCTTTTTATTACCGAAACAAACTATTTAAAAAATGATGTTGAATCAAAGTTTGTAAGACTTCAGTCAGCACTTATAAAGGAAACGAGAGCAGAAAAAAGGCGTATTGTTTTAGGAGACTTTTTTTCCTTCAATGACCCTTTGCTCGGAAGTATAAACATGGGCGGTATGAGCATTTCAAAAAATTATAAACTTGATCCCTATTATACTTTCAGACCCACCTTTAATGTTGAAGGCTCATTGACAAACAGCTCCAGACTGGAGGTGTATCTTGACGGAGTACTCATAAGAACAGAAGAACTGCCTCCGGGACAGTATGAAATTAAAGATCTCTACTACTATCAGGGGCAGAAGAATATTGAACTTGTAATAAAAGACCCTTACGGGAATGTGGAACGCAGAATCTATCCCTATTATTTTGCGGAGAATGTTCTTAGAAAAGGTGAACATGACTACTCGTACAATATTGGTTTTATAAGGGAGTATTATGGTATAAAAAGTAACTTTTACGATGACGCCGTTGTCACTTTTTTTCATAAACACGGCTATTCGGACACCATTAACATCGGGTTTTCAGCAGAACTAACTAATGAATTTAAAACATTATCTCCGGAACTGTCCTATTTTAAAGCAGGTTTAGGTCTTTTAAGCCTGAAAGCCTATTTAAATGACAACTCAGCAAATCCGGGAATTAACTATTCCTTCCTTCTGAATTACAATTATCAATTGAAAAATGTAAATTACAGCCTTTCTTTAAAAAATATGACCGAAAAATTCAGGACGGTTAATTTTGATAACAGGGAGAGGGGGATAAGCTACGAAGTGGCTGGTGGTGCAAGCTATTTTAATCCAATTCTTGGTTCAGTTGGTGGCAACTTAATTCATAGAAGCCTTTACAGGGAACAGGCAGAAATGGAGCTTTATCTGAACTATTCAAAAACTGTTTCAAGAAACTTAAGCCTTTCAGTGAATCTCAGAAAGCTCTTTTCAGGGAATTCACTATTTGAAAGTTTTATTTATCTATCCTACTATTTAGACAAGGAAAAGTCGGTGTTTGTAAGGCATCAAGAACTTGATAATGTAAGGACAGAAGCCATACAGCTTAGCAAAAATACGCCAGTAGGTGAGGGGTATGGTTACAGAGTGTCAGTTGAAAACAGAAAATTAGCCAACCAGCCGGCGGTTCAAAGCATCTCTCCATTTTTTGAATACAAAACCAGATATAATGTGTTTACGGCAAATCTGAATATTGAAGATAAAAATAACACAGTGGATCTCAGTGGAGCAGGGGCACTGGTTTATATAGCAAAAAAATTTGGTTTTACAAGACCTGTAAGCGATAGTTTTGCCCTTGTGAAATTTGGTAACATAAGCGGAATACCTGTGAAAATAAATGGCGATGATGTGGGAACAACAGATGGTGAAGGTAAACTGATTGTTCCCAATCTGAACTCTTATATTACAAACAGAGTTACTGTTCCCTTGGAAAATCTGTCTCTTAATTACAATATACCCGTCAACTCAATATCTCTTTCCCCACCCCTCAGGTATGGTGTCTGTATTTCTTTTCCTGTAAAAAGGGTTTACAGATATGAGGGGGTGTTGAAGGTTAAGGATAAAACTAAAATTATACCGGTGGTGTTTCGGGAAATCAGATTCAGACATAGTGACACTGAAAAACCTGAAGACAATGCTCAGGAGATTTGCAAAAGTCCTGTTAGAGACAGTAAAAATTTAAAGGAAGGAACCTTTTTTACCATGAATAACGGCGAATTTTATCTGGAAAACATTGTCCCCGGTAAATATGAGATAGAATTTAATTACGAAGGTAAAAAGCTGAGCGGTTTTATAGAGTTTCCTGATACAGAGGAAGTCATACTTAACCTTAATGAAATTATTGTGGATGCTGAATAAATTTGATGTAATTCAAGTTTGTTGTTAAAATTTAAATATGTTAAAAAAGCTTATCTTTTCGTTTGTTCTTTATGCAGTTTTCCATTCAGGTTCTGTGTATGCTCAATGCACTTTGACTGTTACAAATATAAGCTTTGGAAGTTACGATATAACGTCACCAACAAATCTGACCGCGACAGGAACAATTACAGTAAACTGCCTCAGAAATGAGATTATAACCCTTTCCATAGGTCCCAGCAGTAGTGGGGGTATAAATCCGAGAAGAATGAAGCACAGTTATTTAAATGATTATCTGAACTACAATCTTTATCAGGATGCGGCTATGACGGTGATATGGGGAGATGGTTCGCAGGGGACAACTCCTGTATCGAGAAGGGTCAAAAACAGAACCTTCACGGTTTACGGAAGTGTATTTTACGGGCAGGATGTGTCTGCAGGTTTATACACAGATGCAGTAGCGGTTACCGTTAATCCCTGATTTTTTGAAACTAAATCTAAATGATTCTCCCATTTGACAGTGTCTTTCTCCTGTGGTAGTTTTTGTAATGGAGAATGGTATGACTGACGGAAAAAGGGTTTCAAAAACAGATGTTCCTAAAAAAAGAATCAGCAATCTGAAAGACATGATGGGAAAGCATATCCTTGCAGTCCTCGGAAATGACCCCAAAAGACCCAAAAAAGACATACTTTATAACGGATTTGCATACAGTGTTAGGGAAATACTGATACAAAAGTGGCTTGACTCACAGCGTTCCTACTATAAAAAGAGGTTAAAGCGGGTTTATTATCTTTCAATGGAGTTTCTTCCCGGACGATTTCTCAAAAACTATATCATAAACCTGAATATTGAGAAAAACTGTAAAGAAGCCATTGCCGATACCGGTTTTACTTTGGAAGAGCTTGAAACGGAAGAGGTTGATCCCGGATTAGGTAACGGTGGTTTGGGAAGGCTTGCCTCATGTTTCCTTGATTCCCTTAGCTGCCTTGGTGTTCCAAGCTATGGTTATGGTATCAGATACGACTACGGCATATTTTATCAAAAGATAGTGAACGGCTGGCAGGTGGAGTTTTGTGACAACTGGCTGAAAAAGGGAAATCCATGGGAGATAAGCAGACGGGGCTTTTTATACACGGTAAAACTTTATGGCAGGTCTGAAAGCTATTCGGATGAAAGTGGAAATATCCGCTACCGTTGGGTTGACTACGATACTGTGGATACGATGGCATGTGACTTTCTTATACCCGGATACAGATCAAAGATTGTGAACAATATGAGGTTGTGGACAACCGTCTCAAGCCACGAATTTAATATGGAATTTTATAATCACGGTGAATACATGAAGGCGATGGAAAACAAGATGTTGAAGGAAAACATCACAAAGGTGCTTTATCCCAGTGACGAGGCGGAACTGAACAAGATGCTGAGATTAAAGCAGGAGTATGTTTTCGTTGCCGCAACCTTTCAGGATATTATGAGAAGGTTTAAAAAGTCCGGGCTTCCATTGAAAAAACTGCCTGACTATATTTCGGTGCAGCTTAATGACACCCACCCAGCCATAGGTATAGCCGAGCTTATGAGGCTGCTTCTTGACGAAGAGTTTTTAAGCTGGGAAGAGACATGGGAAATATGCACAAAAACCTTTTCCTACACAAATCACACTGTATTGCCTGAAGCCCTTGAGGTTTGGCATGTTGAGATGATAGGAAAGCTTCTTCCGCGTCATCTGGAAATAATTTATGAAATTAACAGAAGATTTTTAGATGATGTGAGAAAACGTTATCCCGGTGATGTAGACAAAATCAGAAGAATGTCGGTTATTGGCGAGGAGCCTTACAAACATGTAAGAATGGCACATTTGGCTATCATTGGCAGCCACAGGGTGAACGGGGTTGCAAAGCTTCACACAAATATACTGAAAAACAGTATTTTTAGAGATTTTTATGAACTTGAACCAGAAAAGTTTTTAAACATTACTAACGGCATATCTCAAAGAAGATGGCTTTTGCAGGCAAATCCGTTACTTTCGGGGCTGATAACATCAATTATCGGGGATAAGTGGGTAAAAGATCTGACAGAGTTGAAAAAGCTGGAGAGGTTTGTTGAAAACAAAGAGTTTCTTAGCAGCTGGATGAAGGTTAAGCTTGAGAACAAGAAACGATTGAAAGAGTATATCATCAGAAAAACAGGTGTGGAGGTTGATGAAAACTCCATCTTTGACGTTCAGATAAAAAGAATCCATGAATACAAGAGGCAGTTACTCAATGTTCTGCACGTTATTACCCTTTACCACAGATTGAAAAATAATAACAGTAATGGATTTACGCCCAGAACCGTTATTTTCGCCGGAAAGGCTGCCCCGGGATACTATTTTGCAAAGTTGATAATAAAACTTATCAGCGACGTTGCGGAAAAAATCAATGCTGACAGAGATGTGAATAATCTTTTAAAGGTGGTTTTTTTACCAAATTACTGTATTACTCAGGCAGAAAAGGTGATTCCTGCAGCCGATCTTTCGGAACAGATATCTACTGCAGGCTATGAGGCATCAGGCACAAGCAATATGAAGCTGGCACTGAACGGTGCATTGACAATAGGGACGCTCGATGGTGCCAATATTGAGATTTTTGACGAGGTGGGCAGGGAAAATGTATTTATATTTGGTCATACAGATGAAGAACTAAAACAGTTGAGAAAGAACGGTTATAATCCTGAAAAGTATTACACTTCTGACAGTGAGCTTAAAGAAGCACTTGATTTGATTGCGGACGGTTACTTTTCTTCAGGCAACAAAACAATTTTTAAACCCGTCTTTGATGCCCTTGTAAGTCAGGGTGACAGGTATTTTGTACTGGCTGACTACAGGGACTATGTGAATAAACAGCAGAAAGTGTCTGATTTATATAATAATCAGGAGTTGTGGGCAAAAAAGTCGGTTTTAAACGTTGCAAATATGGGCAGATTTTCAAGCGACAGGGCGATTAGAGAGTATGCGGAAAAAATATGGAAAATAAAGGTTTAAAATATTTATTTCTTTAATTTTGAAGCTTCCACGGGTGTAAGCGTTACGATTGCCTTTGCCAGGAGGCTGTCCCTTCCGGATTTATCGGAATAAACATCGGATTCTGCAACTATTATTGTCTTTCCTGCCCTGATAACCTTTGATTCGCAAAAAAGGTGTTCTCCTGTTGCCGGTTTCAGAAAATTAATCTTAAACTCTATGGTTAAAACTTCCTGGTCGTCCCTGACAAGTGTTGTGGCTGCACCACCGGCTGTATGGTCAGCAATAGCCGCCAGCACCGCTGCGTGGATAAAATTATGCTGCTGTAAATGTTTTTCTTCTATTACAAGGGTGGTTTTAAGAAAACCTTTCTCTATAACGACTGGTTTTATTCCAACCCCTTTTATGAAGTTTGCCTCTTCAAAAAGGGCGGTAACCTTGTTTTTATTCATAAGGCAAAACTATTTCACTTCCTCAATCCAGCCGAAGGTGTCAGGCAACACACCTGTCTGAATGCCTGTTAGTGTGTCGTAGAGTCTTCTTGATATTTCACCTGTTTTGCCATCGTTTACCTGAATTATGTTGCCGTCCCAGTTGAACTCACCTATGGGCGATATGACGGCTGCTGTTCCTGTACCAAAGGCTTCTTCCAGTTCACCATTTTTGTGTGCCTCATAAAGTTCATCTATGGATATTCTTCTTTCCGATACCTTTATGCCCCAGCTTTTCAGCATAGTAATTGCTGATTCCCGTGTAATGCCCATAGTTATGCTGCCTTCCAGAGGCGGGGTTATAACCTCACCCTTAATTTTGAAAAACACGTTCATTGTTCCCACTTCTTCAATGTATTTTCTTTCTACGCCGTCAAGCCACAAAACCTGTGTATAACCCTTTTCTTTGGCTTCAACCTGTGCTTTGAGACTGGCTGCGTAGTTGCCCGGTGTTTTGGTGTAACCAATGCCACCTTTAACAGCCCTCACATATTTGGTTTCCACATAAATCTTTACAGGATTTATACCCTCGGGATAATAGGCTCCCACAGGAGAGAGTATAATGATGAACTTATATGTGTCTGAAGGTTTGACGCCGAGATAAGGGTCAGTGGATATGATAAAAGGGCGGATGTAAAGTGATGTACCTTCCTTTCCGGGCACCCATTCCCTTTCGTAATTAACAAGGGTTTTTATTGCCTTTACAGCAAAATCAACATCAACAGGTGGAATACACAACCTATCGTTAGACACATTCAGACGCTCCATGTTTTTTCTCGGTCTGAAAAGAAGCACTTTGTTATCTTTTGTTTTGTATGCCTTTAATCCTTCAAAAACAGCCTGTCCGTAGTGAAAAACCATAATTGAGGGCTCAAACTCCATCGGTCCGTATGGAACAATGCGGGGGGCGTGCCAGCCCTTTCCTGTCTCGTAATCCATCACAAACATGTGGTCGGTAAAGATGTGACCGAAGCTTAAGCTGGATTCATCTGGTTTGGGTTTTAATGTGTTTGAGGGAAAGATTTTAATTTCCATTGACATATCCAAGCCTCCATATCTCTGAGTTATGTTTGATAATATTATCACAAATTCAGTTTGTGATGACACAAAATTTTTAAGAAAAATACTGTTGTTTTCATACGCCTGATTAAACAGGTGAAAAGGCACTTGATATAGACATATTTGCCATCCATGTGGTATTATTACTATTCTATGCGTTTGTATAAGATAGAAACGGTTGGTTTTAAGTCCTTTAAGGATAAGGTGGTGGTCGAAGTTCCTGAAGGTATTGTGGGGATTGTGGGACCGAATGGCTGCGGAAAGAGTAATATAGTAGATGCAGTAAAGTGGGCACTGGGGGAACAGAATCCCCGCCATCTGCGTGCAAAATCAATGGAAGACATCATATTTGCTGGTACCACCGAATTTCCGCCTCTCGGTATGGCAGAGGTTTCTCTTTTCTTTAAAAGGGGAAAAGAACCTTTTCCTGAACCATACGGGAATCTGGCGGAACTTGTGATTACCAGAAGGCTTTACCGTTCAGGTGAGTCTGAGTATCTGATTAACAAGTCTCAGTGCAGGTTAAAAGATATAACTGATATTACTATTGATACAGGATTGGGGCAGAGGTTTTACGGTTTGATTGAACAGGGAATGATAGAGAGTTTCATGAACTATAAGCCTGAAGAAAAAAGGCTTATTTTTGAGGAGGTTGCAGGCACAGCTAAATATCGCCTCAGAAAAAAGGCTACCGTGCAGAAGCTTGAATCGGCAAAGTTGAATCTGAACAGGGTAGAGGATATACTGTCAGAGGTTGAAACACGTTGTAACGAGCTGGAAAAAGAGGCTAAAAGGGCACGGGAATACAAACGTATTTTTGATGAACTAAAAAGGGTGGAACTTTATAAAAGCTCAATCATATACGATGAGCTGACAAAGAACCTGTCAGAAAGAAAAAAGGAGATTTCTCTGATTGAGGCGGGGCTGGAAGAAAAAGAGCTGCTCACCTCTAATCTGGAATCTGACCTGGAGGTGAAAAGGAACGAACTCTTTTTTACGGAAAAGAGTTTTGAAGAGCACAAAAAACAGCTTTTTGCTATCGGTGAGTCTCTATTAAAGATTGAAAAGGAGCTTAATGCCATCAGAGAGGGCAGGGGTTATCGTCAGACTAAGCTGCAGGAACTAAAGAAACAGAAGGAAGAGTTGTCTGAAAAGAGGGAAAAGCTTAAGGAAGAGCTTGACAGGATTGAGAAGGAACTTAAAGATTATGAAAATAACCTTGCGGAAAAGGATACTGCACTGCGGGAAAGAGAGAAGGAAGAAAACCAGCTGAACTTTAGAATAAGGGAGACAACAGGTTTGGTTGCAACCCTTCAGTCAGAGATCGGAAAGCAGAAAAATCAGCTTGCCTATACAATCTCTCAGATTGAATACGAAGAACGATTAATGAAAGATGCAAATGACAGGCTTGTTTTTTTACAAAAAGAACTATCTGATTTGTCGGAAGACCTGAAAATTACAGGCTCTTTACTTGATGAGGAGAGGCAAAAACTGAGGGAAAAGGAAAGGACAAAAGAACAGCTTCTGGCAACAATAGAAGACTTAAACAGGCAATTTGCTGATGGTAAAAAGGCGGCTTCAGAACTGAGAAGAAGGCTGCAGGAGAAAGAACTAAAGAGGGAAAGACTGCTTGGAACCTATAACTCAAGCAAAAAGTTTGTGGAGGATTATAAAGGATTCAGTAGCGGAGCCCAGCACATACTGAAAAATTTTGGTAGAAGTGAAGTTCTGGGAACACTTGTTGAGCATATAGAGGTTAAGGAAGAGATACTTTCTGCCTTTGAAAATTTTCTGAAAGACAGGCTCGAATTAATTCTTGTGAAAGATAGCGATACAGCCTGCAGGGCTGTTGATTATCTTAAAACAAATGGTCTCGGCAGCTGTTTTCTGCTGCCTGGATCACATCTGGAACAGGGTATTAAAGAGGCAAAGACACAGTTACTTGATTATCTTAAGGTTGACGATGAGGCAAAAGAGATTGTTGAAAGGCTTTTTGCTAATGTGAAGGTAGTTAAGGATATAAAAGAGGCTTTGGAAAGATTTGCCTCTGGCGAAAGAAGTAATTATCTCACCTTTGACGGCGATGTGCTGGATGAGTATGGTGTAATATACGGAGGTAGCAAGGGCAAACACAACCCCTTTCTTGCCGAGAAATCAAAACTAAAGGAGCTGGAAAAGGAGCTCAGTCTGCTTACGGCTGAACTTGAAGCAGACAGAACATCCATAAGGGAAAAAGAAGTCTGGTTAAGAAGCATTGAAGAAAAAATTAACGAAAATAGAAGGGAACTTTCTTCAGTTGAGCTGGAGGTGTCTGAGGGGCGGACAGAGATAAGGTTGAAAGAAGAAGATTTAAGGAGAAAACAACTTAAGAATGAAAACATAAAGCAGGAGATAAAAAACCTGAAACTAAATCTCGCCTCCTATGAAAAGAAAAAAAATGAACTTTTTCAGAATGTGACATTTATTCAGGAGGAAATCGCACAAAGAGAGCAAAAACTTAAGGAAAAAAACGAAGAGGTGGAAGGTCTTAAGGCTAAACTGGAGGCAGGAAGGGAAGAGATTACGAAGCTTAAGGTTCACCTTGCGGAAGAAAGGCGTAATCTTCAGCACAGGAAAGAGAACAGGGACAGACTGAAAAATCAGCTCAACGCAGTAGAAAACCAGATAAACGCAGTGAACAGGGAAGAAGATGCCCTGACGAAAATTGACAGCGAGGCTGAAAACAGGCTGAAAGGCTGGGAAGAGGAGCTAAATAAACTTAAGTCTGAAGAGAACAGCGTTTCAGTTAAGGCAAAAGAAGAAGAGGATAAACTAAACAGTTTAAGGACGGAGGTAAGAGAGAAAGAAAAAAGCCTGTCATCTCTAAGAACCGAGATTGAAAAAACGAGAAAGACTGCTTTTAATTTAAAGGAAAAATTGAACGAAGATGAGCTTAAGTTAAAACTTATAGAAGAACGGGTGAGAGAAAAGTATTTTGTGGAAATTGCAAAACACTATGCAGAATACATGGCTTTTCAGATTGGCGAAGAGGAATGCCGTGACAGTGTCATAGAAGAAAAGTGGAGACAGCTGAGGGAAATGGGCGAGGTCAATCTGTTGAGCATAGAGGAGTACGAAGAGGTAAAAAACCGTTACGACTTTCTTGTCAGGCAGAAGAGAGATATAGAAGAGTCCATAAAAAGCTTAAATGACGCCATAGACAGAATTAATAAGGTGTCTGTTGAGCTGTTTATGAACTCCATTAAAGGCATAGAGGAGAATTTTGACAAACTTTTCAAAAGGCTTTTCGGAGGCGGAAAGGCTAAGATTATACTTATTGACGAAACCAATCCGCTTGAGTCAGGAGTGGATATTGCTGTGGAACCACCTTTCAAAAAGTTTCAGAATATTGAACTGCTTTCAGGTGGAGAAAAGGCACTTGTTGCCCTCGCATTAATGTTTGCCTTTTATATGCTTAAGCCAAGCCCCTTTTGCATACTTGATGAAGTAGATGCTCCACTTGATGATGCAAATGTGGTAAAATTTAAAGAGTTATTGAAAGAGATGAGTGCCTTTTCACAATTTATGGTGGTTACTCACAATAAGATTGTGATGGAAAGGGCGAATGTGCTTTATGGTGTCACCATGGAGACACCTGGTGTTTCTAAGGTTGTCTCTGTGAAAACAGGGAGGGGAGAAATGTGGCAATAGATACCGTTTTGAATCCAAAAATAACCTCTGAAATGGCTGTAAGCAAAAAGGTACAGGATATAGCCAAAAAACTTTTTAATGTTATTAACAGCGAATCTACAAACCTTACCCGCCTTGAAATTATTCAGCTTCTTAAAAGTCTCAACAAAACATTTCTTGACAAGATAGAAGATCTTGCTGAACTGGAATGGAAAACACAAAATCTGATTAACAAAATAAAGATAGCCGACAGTTATACAGAATTAAGGGATATTCATGCAGAACTTAACGAAACACAGAAAAGTTTTTTTTCAATGTTGCCTTCCGTAGGCGAACTTACAGCAATATGTACCGAATACAGAGACCTTATCACTAACAAGGTTATAAATTTTGTTATACAGGAACTTATTAACCAGAGTGTTTTTTTGCCGGAAGAGAGTTTTGCCTACATATCTCTCGGCAGTGACGCAAGAAGAGAGCAGACTCTTATAACCGACCAGGACAATCTTGTGGTTTTTGAGGAAAGCAGAAGCAGATATAAAGAGGTTTATTATGAACGTTTCTCACAGTTGCTTGTGGAACGCCTTAGTTACTGTGGTTTTAAGAAATGCACAGGTGGCATTATGGCTTCAAATCCTGAGTGGCGTGGTAGCTACAAAACATGGATTGAAAGGGTGGAGGAGCTGTGTAGATTTAAGGCAAAGGATTACAAGAAAAATCTTGTTAATCTTATCACGCTTACAGACCTCAGGTTTATTTACGGAGACGAAGAGCTTGCCGCCAAATTCATCAATGAAGTTTACACCAAGATATTTGATAATCAGATTGTTTTGAACGAAATCGCAAAATCAGCCGCTTCCTTAGGTGTGGCAAAGGGTTTTATGAGAACACTGAAAACCGAGAAGAAGGGACCTTACAAAGACATGATTAATATTAAACTTCACGCCTGGGCACCTTTAATTCTTGCCATAAGGGCTTTTGCCATGAAGAACAAGATAAAGGAAACGGGTACAATTAAAAGGATTGATGCCCTTGTAAATGCCGGTGCCTTTAGCAGTGAGGATGGCTTAATGCTAAAAAAAGATTATCATACAATAACCCGTCTTAAGGTGACGGCACAGGTCTATTATCTGAATGGGAAATACGACTCGGAACATTACATTCATATAAACGACATGTCAAAAAGCGAAAAGGAAGAACTTCTTGATGCCCTTGCAGATATAGACAAAATTCAAAAACTGCTTATAGACTCCATGGGACTTCGTATCTAAAAGGTAAGTTCCTGTTTTTTGCCTATCCTGTAAATCATAAGGGCTACGTCATGTGTTTTGCCGTCCAGCCTGATAAACCAGTCCCGTAAAACACAGTTGAGAGTAAAGCCCAGCTCCAGAAACGCCTTTATAACCTTTGACTGTTCAAGCACCACTTCTGCCCAAAGAATTTTCAGTCCGCATTTAGTGGCAATGTCAATAAGCTCTTTTATCATAATACTGCCCAAACCTACTCCGCGGTATTCAGGTCTTATGTAAATCCTTATCTGTGCCGAATGGCGGTGGCTGTCTTTGCCGAAGTGGAGGGTGGCATTACCTATTATTTTATCACCATGAAACGCCAGAAGAGGAAAAACCTTGTTTAAGTCTAACTCGTCTATCCAGCGTTTTATCAGTTCTCTGTCCCGAACATTCTGTTTCAGAAAAAGCACGTCTTCTTCAGGTGCATTAGTAAAAAGGTCAACCAGATGGTCATAATCCTCCTTAAGCTGAGGTCTTAATAGCACCTTTGACTGATTGTTAAGACTGACAAATTTTCTGTAAAGGCTTAAGTTCATAGCAATGTCCTTTTAATTGTGTTTTTATATACTAAATATCACTAAAACAGAAAAAGTCAAGAACTTTAATGGTAAAAGTGTTATGTTGAATGGCTAAAAACTGATAAAATGAAGGTGTGATAAGGTTTTGTCTTTTAATATTTCTACTTTTTTTCTCTCCCTTTTATTTGGAGGCACAGGACTACACAGCCTTATACAGGGAAGCAAGACAGAAAATTTCAGAAAACAACTGCAGAGAAGCGACTGAAATACTGAAAAAACTGTCTGAAAGCGACTATATTCTGAAAGATTATGCCCTTTATGACCTTGCCATTTGCTACGAAAAGGTGGAAGAAAAGGAGCTTCTGGTTGAGAAATTAACTGAGTTCATAGAGAAATACAAAGCCTCGCCTCTCTTAAAATTTGCCTTAAAAAAGCTGATTGCCTTTAAAATACAGGAAAATATGGATGATGCAGAAGTTTTGATAGATGATTATCTTGCCAATGTTACCGATGAGGATGATGTGGCGGTTACAGCGATTGACATATTTATAAAAAACGGTAAAAGACAGAAGGCTGAAAGATTGCTGAAAAGGTTGTTTTTAAAAGGCTCAGAGCATATTGAATACGCCTACAAAAAAATTAAAGGGCTTAAACTGGAGGTCACCGAAAAGGAAGTTTTAACCGCCTTAAAAAAAGCCTTTGAAAGGAAAAATTACAGAAAAATTATAAGAATAGTTGAAAATAGTGACAACCTTTCCCCGGAGTCACAGCTTTTGCTCGGCAAGGCTTTTTTTCACACAAGAAACTATAGTGGGGCAATAAGGTATTTAATTGATTCACCCTTTCGTGAAGGCAGAATAATCGCCTTGAATGCCTTGTTACGCATCGGAGACAGGGTTGCTGCTGATATCATGTTAAAAAGACTGGAGAAGGAAAGCGAAAAGGGGCTTTATGAGATTTATTTACGTCTTGCACAGACAAAAAGAAGGGAAAATGTTGTGAATGAGGCAAAAGCCGAATTTATTAGACTTCTTAAACAGTATCCCGAAAAAAGTGGTGAAATTCTGTGGGAAATTGCCTGGAGCCATATTTTGAACAAGGAATATGAAGAGGCTAAAAAATATTTGAAAACAGCTCTGAAAGATGAGAAAGGGGAGAATAAAGACAGGATAATTTACTGGCTGGGCAAGTTGGAAGAAAGAGAGGGGAGAAGCGGAGATCCCTATTATTCCTTACTAAAAGACAGCAAAAGCTACTATGCCGCAAAACTCAATCTTATAAACCTTAAAAAAGGGGACAATCAGGTTGACAAAACAGATAATCTGTCTGAAAAACAAAAGTATGCGGTTTTAAGGGCAGATGAGTTAAAAAGACTGGCTCTTGACGGTTTTGCACTGTGGGAACTGAGGGCTGTAAAGAATGAAATAAACAGGACAAATCTGCCTGTCTTTGCCGGAAGGTTTTATTCCCTCAATGATTTCAGAACGGTTATCAACATTGCTGAAAGGTATGGGGAGTTTGATGAGTTTAGTTATCCTGTTGCATATGACAATATCCTTTCTGATATTGCCAGAGAGAATAGAGTTGACAAGTTTCTTGCCCTTGCCGTAATGAGGGAAGAGAGCAGATTTGACACTGAAGCCGTGTCTGTGGCTGGGGCAATTGGTTTGATGCAGCTAATGCCGGAAACAGCCTTCCGTTATGTCCGGGTTGAACGTAATGAGGACCTTTTTAAACCATATTACAACATATATGGGGGGGTAAAGTATCTGAAAAAACTGCTTAAAGATTATAAAAATGTTTACCATGCTGTTGCGGCTTATAACGCAGGTGAACACAGGGTAAATAAATGGCTGAAAAGGGAATACAGGGATGATGATGAGTTTGTTGAAGATATACCTTTTGGAGAAACGCGTAATTATGTAAAAAAGGTGCTTAGAAGCTACCATATTTACAAGGAACTTTACAGCGTGGGAGGTGATTGATGACTGAATTACTGTTAGGTGTTCATCTATCTGTTTCTGGTGGCATTGAAAATGTCTTTAAAGAGGCTGAAAGGCTTGGGATTAATGTGTTTCAGGTTTTTCTGGGATCACCGAGGGGATGGCAGGTGTCTTCTCCGTCGCAGGAAAAGATAGAACTTTTAAAGAACATTTCATATCACCGTCTACTTGCAACGCAGGATGCAGATTTACCTGAAAATAAGGGACCGG
>FWPU01003447.1_pt1 | contig 39942 bp, 33 predicted proteins | sample 2228361 | NCBI WGS metagenome assembly FWPU01 (sample SAMEA103939777, study PRJEB20133) | metagenome | reverse complement strand
AAAATAACCCGGATAGACGAGCACATCTTTTTCTATAAGAAGTCTTTTTACCCATTCCTCTTCACCAAGTATTGATGGTACCTCAAGTATTGCATTCCAGCCTCCTCCTGTTGTTAAGACCCTGATAGGAGAACCTTTAAATTTTTCTTGTAGAAAGTTGTAATTCTCATTTATTCTATTATTTATTTTTTCTGCAATTTTTTTTCCTTTCTCCATAAAGCCGGGCAGAGCATTCTGAACAGGAATCGAAGCAGATAGAAATGTATCACCTATTATTTCAAGTCTTTCTCTGGCTTCCTTTTTTAAGTTATCCCTACCACCCACCACAAGCCATGCGAGCTTCATTTGAGGCAGACCAAGAATTTTGGAAATTCCTGATAAAGTAAAAATTAATCCCTCATTCTCAAAGGCGAAGGAAAACTTTTCATCAACCTCAATTGAAAAATCAAAAAAAACCTCATCAGAAATTAAAACAAGATTGAATTCATTTGCTAATTCAATGAGTTTTTCCTTTTCAACTTTTGAAATATATGAACCTGTTGGATTATTAGGATTAATTAAAACTATAGCCTTTGTTTCTTTATCAATATTTTCCTTTAAAGAATCAAAGTCTATCTCCCATCCATAACCATGGACATATTCAAGGTTATAATTCCTTAAGTTAACAAGCTCCAGTGATGCAAGGTAATCAAACAAAGGATATCCCGGCTTCGGGACAAGTATATTTTCATAAGGATTACAGAGAAGCTTGAAAATGTAGCTGTATAGTTCACTTGTTCCACTGGCTATAAAAATTGACTCTATGTCCACTCTGCCACCATAATATCGGTTAATACATTCTCTTGCCTTTAACAAACCTTTTGGTGATGGCTCATAAATAAGATTTTCTTCCAGGAGAAATTCGTCCAGTATATCTTTATTATGAAGCAATCCTGTTTTTGTCGGGTTGGATTCAACAAGATTTAAAACCCTTGTTCTATCCTTTTTTTCTAAAATTAATGATAGTTCATTTAGAACAAAGGGATAATTTAATCGATTTGAAAACATCATCATTTCTTAAAACTTGAAGTATTAAAAAAACTTCCCAGCGTACCGGGGGCATAGTTTCTTTTATCTTCCTTTTGCTTCAGTGGTTGCTTTTTTCCACTTTTAAGGCTTAAAGAAATCCTTTTTCTCAATGGATCAAGTTCTATAATTCTAAACTCCTTAACATCACCCACCTTCAATACCTCATTAGGATGACTTACGTACCTGTCGGAGACTTCTGAGATATGTACCAGCGCAGTTTCTTTAATGCCTATATCAACAAAAGCTCCAAAGTCAACCACATTTTTCACTTTACCAATAACCTTCATTCCAACTTTCAGGTCTTCAAAACTTATAACTCCTTTCTGAAGTATGGGTTGGGGATAATCCTCCCTTGGGTCACGATTTGGTTTATTTAACTCATCAATAATCTCATTAATTGTAGCAATACTGACATTGTATTTCTCTGAAAGACTTTCTTTTAGAGATCTGTCAAGACTCTTTTTTTCTCTCATCAATTCAAGAATTTTTCTTGCAACCTGATAATTTTCTGGATGAACCCATGTGTTGTCAAGAAAGTCCTTACTTTCTGGGATTTTTAGAAAACCAGCAGCCTGCTCAAAGGTTTTATCTCCAAAGCCCGGAATTTTCTTTAATTCTTCTCTTGAAGAGATTATTCCCTTTGTCTCTCGATAATTTACTATACTTTTTGCAAGAGATGATGTGATTCCGGATACGTACCTTAAAAGATGGTATGAAGCAGTGTTAACATTTACACCGACATTGTTTACAACCGATTCTACAACCTCATCCAGTGCACTCGATAAACTTTTCTGATTAACATCATGCTGATACAATCCAACTCCGAGTGATTTAGGATCAATCTTGACAAGCTCGGCAATAGGATCAAGCAACCTTCTACCTATCGATATTGCTCCTCGTATTGTAACATCAAGCTCTGGAAACTCCTCCACTCCAGCTTCAGAAGCTGAGTAAACTGAGGCACCATCCTCTGAAACCACAGTGTATTGCACATCGAGATTATTCTCCTTTATAGCTTCACTTACAACCTTTTGCACTTCATGACTTCCGGTACCATTGCCTATTGCTATAAGTTCTATTTTGAACTTCTTGCAATTTCTGGCTATTAATTCTTTTGCCTCTTTTTCTCTTTCCTGATAGAAAACAAAATGCTCAATATATTTTCCTGTTTTATCCAGAATAGCTGCCTTTGTTCCAGTTCTTATGCCGGGATCTATCCCCAAAATGGATCTTGTTTTTAGTGGTGGTTGCATAAGCAAATGTTTTAAATTCTCAGAAAACACGGAAATACTGTGCTCTTCAGCCTTTTCTGTATTGTTGGACATTATTTCTCTCAACACTGATGGAATTAATAACCTTTTAAGTCCGTCTTTCAGTGCCAGAGGAAGATATTTATTTGGCTGATTATATCTTTTTAAAATATTTTCTGTGAGGGTTTCCTCATCATACAAAATCTCAACTGACAGTTCACCCTCTTTTTCTCCTCTATTAATTGCCATAATGTGATGGGATTTAAGCTCCTTTAAATCTTCTTCAAAACTGTAGTACATTTTATACACACTTGACGCCTCGTCTTTCAAGCCTTTAACCTTAATTTTTCCTGCGGAATAAATAAAATTCCTCACCTCACCTCTATCATCAATGTTTTGTGAAAGTCTTTCTGCTACAATATCCATAGCCCCCTGCAATGCTTCTTCTATAGTATTGACACCCTTCTCTGGATTTAAAAATCTCTTCGACTCTTCGATAAGTTTTTCATTTGAAAGTTCATACATAAGAATGGCAAGCTCCTCCAGTCCTTTTTCAATGGCTATCATACCTCTTGTTTTTTTCTTCTTCTTATATGGAGCATAAATATCTTCAAGTTCCGTTATTGTTTCACACTTAAGGATGTTTTTGTATAATTCCTCCGTGAGCTTTCCCTGATTAAAAATACTTTTTATAACTTCTATTCTTCTATTTTCGAGGTTTTCAAGATATTCAAGTCTGTGGAAAATTTCCCTGATTTCCGTTTCAGTGAGATTGCCAGTAGCTTCCTTTCTATATCTGGCAATGAATGGAATGGTGTTATCATTTTTTAAAAGATTAACAGTTGCATTAACCTTCGCAAGAGGTATCTCTGTCTCTACCGAAATTTTCTTAATTATCTCGGCTGGGTTCAATTTTAGTTCCTCAATAAAATCTGAAGTAAATTCCATTGTTCCTCTCCTTGAAAATGCTATATTTATTCTAACAAAGTTTTGCTAATTTGTAAAATTAAAGAGTTTTCCCGATTATTACAGAGATAACTGAGTTGAGTGAATTTTTTAAAGAAGTTACAGAGACGGATCCCGGATAGCCAAAAATCCTTTTTGACTAAAGGACTAAAAAATGCTATAATATCTTTGTTAAATATTAGCCAGAAGGAGTAAATTTTGAAGATAAAAAAAATTCTGCCCACCTTAATATTTTTTTTATTCTTCATTATGAGCCTTTCAATTTATTTTTACAATTCAAACAGAATAAAACAAAAAGATATCTCAGAAAAGATTGATATTTCTGCTCCATCAGGGATAGAAATTGTAAAAAATTCCAGAGAAAGCATCATTATCACCAACGATGGAGAATGGAAAATTTTAAGCCCTTTTTCTGAAAGGGCCGATGAGGGAATAATTAGAAAACTCATTGATGAACTGGCTTCTTTAAAAGCCGAAAGTTCAATTTCCGACTTTAAAAACCTTGAAGAATATGGACTTAATCCACCCCTTATAAAGCTTAAAGTTTATTCAGAAAGTGGTATGAAAGAGCTTCTTTTTGGTGAAAAAAGTGTCGACGAAAATTTTAGATACTTTATCATTCCAGAAAAAAGCAATAAAATTTTTTTATGCTATTCCTATAAAGTTGAAACACTGTTTGAAGAGATTTCAGAATTCAGGGACAGGATAATATTTCATATTCCCTCCAGTGAAATAGAAAAGGTAATTATAAAATCTCCAAAATTCTCATTCATAATAAGAAATGAAACTAATGGTGAAAAACAATGGATTATAGAAAACAGAAAAGGAAAATTAATAAAAAATTTTAATGAGAAGCTTGTTGATATTTACTCTTTAAGTGTATATAAATTTTTAGATAAGCAATTGCCCTTTACAAAAAATTACCAGATTGGCATTCTTTCAAAAAATTCAACCAATACCCTCTGGCTATCAAAAGAAATTGAAAAGAATAAATGGCTTGCCAGTACACCAGATAAAATTGGGCTATTTATCATAGAGAACGAAAATTTAAGTTCAATTTTCAACTTAGAGGAAAAATAGATGGAACTTGCGCTTGCCAAAGAATTGATGAAATACTTTTTTCAGGCACCAAGTGTAAATGCACTTTTAGTATTTGAAGATAATGAATATCTTGGGATTGTTTTAAAGAAAGATATTGAGTTTGGAATAACCAGCGGAAATTTTAAACTTTATGAAAATATAAATTTTATCAAGCCCTCTGAAGTTACAGATATAATATTTAAAGAAAACAACAAAAAAAATTCAAGGATTCCTGTTATTGATAAAACTGGCGGCCTTATAAATATCATTTCTTACGAAGAATTTCTATCACATTTTTACTTTGATGAATTTATCCAGAATTTCAAGCTCTCTCCCATTTTTGATAATCTTGACTATCCAATGCTTATTACCAACTATTTTAAAAAGTGTATATATGCTAACAAAATGGCTTTTGAAATTGCAGAGTTTGATATTATCGGAAAAAGTATATTGCACCTATTTAAAAAATTTGAGATCAAAAAGCTTGAAAATGGCTTGAATCTCGAAAAAAATGGTGAAACCTTTAACCTTATAATTTCTCAATCCAGAACTAAAAATTTTACATATTTTGTTTATCATTTCTTTAAAATCTGAAAACAGGTTTTAAAATTTTTTATGGCTCCAATTTGATATGGATAAAGAAAAGGCTGATACTAAATACTCTCGTTACCCGGATAAAAATTATCAAGGAGGACATAAAGATCAACAAATCTAAAACCAACAATATAAAATGCGGCTATTCTTATCTCAAAAGGGGTTCTATTTTCATCATCAAGCATTGTAAAATAGATTCCAAGTCCTTTTTCTTCTTTTACTCTTATGGCTTTTACCTTCTGCTTTTTGTAAGTTACTAAAACCCTTTCGTATGTAAAACTACTATTGTATATAGTTTCTCTGTGCCTGTAACTTACGTTTATCTTTTCTTCTGGATTTATCGAATTATAATCTAATGCTCTGAAATAAAGTAGAAGTGTGTTATAGTCCATAATTGGGTTTGTCCCATTTAATTTTAATTCCTTATAATTCCGTTTTCGAGAATAATAAAAACAAGTTTTTTCTGGATGCAAAAATGTTAGTTTTAAATGATCTTCCCATTGACCTTCCTTGATTGTTCTTTCATGATATATTGGCAGAATAGTTGCTTTATCAAATATAGTGATGTCACTATCATACATATCATAAAGGGAACGTAGTTCAGGACGTGTGAATAATTGTGATGAAGTTACAGGCTGGTTTGCATTAGCATTGTTTGTAATTTGCATTTGAAATAAACCAACATATTGACCGATAATGTATATTTTCAACGAAAAGGACTCACCTATTTTGAAAGGTAAAGGTTTGAGAATTTTTACTTCTCCAAAAAGAAAAAGAGGGATAAAGTAGAAAAAGTATAAAAATTTCATAAAATTCCTATTTTTAGCTTGGATAAAAAAATTTAGTTTTATTACTTAAGATATCCGATGGCAGCGACTTTGGCATTGCCATCATGTATTTACTATTACTACTTTTAAAATGTCGCTCAATTTGGATTTATTAATTATAACATTATGTTGGAAAATATCAAAAAGTTTTTTTATTTTTTGAATAAAATATGATCTAAGGATAAAATGACAGTGGCAGGCTAAAAATAAAAGATTTATTTTAAAATTTTTCTTCAATAGATGAATGGATTTGTAACTTTATATTGAATTTTGGTAAAGATGTTGAGGTTCTTTGCCCTGAAATTTAAAAAAGATTACAAAAGAAAAAGTAAAAGAGTAATAAAAAAATGTTGAGTTATTAAAGTCTTCATTTTTTGACACTACTTTCCCAAAAATTTAAAATTATTAGACCAATTGTTGGGATGTTTTATCCATATAGTGGGTGAAGGTGTGATTTGAAAATCATCCCCCTTGAAGTAATTGGAGGAGTTTTATGCAAATAGCCATGAAGGAAGATATTTATTTTATGGATGAGCAGTGTGAGAAAAAATTTGGTATTCCAGCTTCTTTATTGATGGAGAATGCTGGCAGAAATTCTTTTTTGTGGATTAAAGAAAACATAAAAGCTAAAAAATTTTTGATTTTTTGTGCACATGGTAACAATGGTGGAGATGGGGCGGTTCTTGCAAGGTATCTTATGGAGGGTGGTTTTGATGTTACTGTTGTTTTACTTGGGGATGTTATTGGTAAATCAAAAGATATAGCAAAAGCCAATTTTATTAGATTAAAAGAAAATAATGCAAAAATTATTGAATGGGATTTAATATCAAGAGAGGATTTTACAAAGATAAAAGCCATTATAAATGAGACAGAGGTTATTGTTGATGCAATTTTTGGGGTTGGTTTTAATGGTGAGCTTTTTTCCCAATTTGCAGAAGTGGTGGAGGAGATTAATGATTCTGGCAAACTTGTTATTTCGCTCGATATTCCTTCGGGAGTTATTGCAAATGGAGGTAATTTTAAACTTGCAGTTAGAGCTAACTATACTTTAACCTTTGGCTTTGTAAAATATGGAATGATTGACTATCCAGGTGCGAATTTCTGTGGAGAGATTGAATTAATAGATATTGGAATTCCTGAAGAGTTAATCAGGCAAAGGAAGTTTTTAAGATTCATTACGGAAGATTATATCAAAAGTTTAATAAAAAAGAGAGAGAAAGATACTCACAAGGGAAAACATGGACATTTACTTATAATAGGCGGTTATGGTGGCAACTATCATGAAGGCATAAAAGCTATGAGTGGAAGTGTAATTCTTGCAGGTATTGCAGCACTAAAAGCCGGTGTGGGGCTTACTACAATTGCTGTAGATGAGAGAGTTTTAAATCCGGTTCAAGCATCAATTCCTGAAGCTATGACCTTTGGATGGGGCGAGAAAATATCTTCAGTGAAAGCTTTAAGAATTCTTATAGAGAAAAATCTTATAAGGACTGTTTTGATTGGCAATGGTTTTCACAGGAACAGGGTACAGGCAGAAATAATGAATATGGTGATTGAACACCCTGTGGTAAATAAAATGGTTATTGATGCTGATGGAATAAATATTCTTTCAGAAAATAAGAAACTTTTGGATAAAATTGCCGGTTGTGGTAAAAACATAATTCTTACTCCTCACATTGGAGAAGCGGCAAGAATATTGAGAGTTCATCCAGATGAAGTAAAGTATAACAAGATAGAATCTTCAAAAAAACTTTTAAAGCTCACAAACTCAAGTGTTATATTAAAAGATAGTGTTTCTGTAATTTGTGATGTAGAGGTAAATATTTTTGTTAATAATGTCGGAAGTCCAGCTCTGGCAAAGGGAGGGAGTGGAGACATTCTTGCAGGGCTTATAGCAGGTTTTTTTGCTTCTGGCTATGATACAGTAAGCTCTCTCTGTCTTGGAAGTTATATTTTGGGACTTGCAGGGAAGATATGTGAGGCTGAAGAATCTCCTCTCGCGGTAATGGGAAGAGATATATTGAATAAAATTGGAAAAATATTGAAGGTTCTATATTAATTAAGTCTTATTTTAAATTTGAGGTAGGGTATAATATCTCTTAAAAAACTAAACTTTTTTTTAGTTTTATTGTAAAATATTAAAAGGAGAGAAAATTGAGTTTTGTTGATTTACATATACATTCAAACTTTTCTGATGGTATTCTATCACCTGAAAAAATTCTAAAGAAAGTTATTGAGAATAATATTCCGGGATTTTCTATTACGGATCATGACACTTTTGATGGGTCAAAGATTGTTTTAGAGTATCTGGATAAAAACAAGTTAAGTGGTCAGGTTTTTTTTGTAATGGGTTGTGAATTTTCATCCTATAAAGCGGAGATTGGAGAGATACATATTATTGGCTATTTTTTGGATGGTAGTTATAGAGGTATAGAGAATTTTTTGAAGGAATTTCAGCTTCAAAGGATAGGAAGGGCAAAGAAGATTTTGGAATGTCTTAATGAAAATGGATTCAATCTAACTGAAGAAGATATATTTGAACAGGGGTCTAGAACTATTGGTAGATTAAATATTGCCAGAAGTCTTGTGAGTAAGGGGTTTTTTAATGACATAGGTGAGGCTTTTGAAAAAATGTTAAAGGATGGATCTCCATGCTATTTTAAAAAGAAAGAGGTTTCACCAGAAGAAGTGATAAGAGAAATTGTAGAAAATAAAGGGAAAGCTGTACTGGCTCATCCTACATTTCTTGCGTCTGACAAAAACTGGGATTTTTTGGTTGAGTGGGTAAAAGCTGGATTGTGGGGTATAGAGTGTTATCATCCCAAGATCAGTTATTTTCTTGCAAATGACATTGTAAAGAATTTGACAGGGACCTTGATGTTTACCGGAGGAAGTGATTTTCATGGAGATGATGTGGATCTTAAGATTGGGCAATATGGAATCTCTCTGGAAAAAGCAATGGAAATCTTTAATTAATTAATTTTTTCGATATATTTATAAAAACAGGAGGAAAAAATGCCACCAAAAATTGAGGGGACAGTTAATTCGATGATTGGAGAAGGTTCTGTATTTCAGGGAAAATTTTTTGTTCATGGTTCATTTCAGGTTGATGGAAAATTTGAGGGTGAGATAAGGACTGAAGAGCATCTTTATGTTGGAGAAACAGGGAAAGTAAAAACAGAAGTAATAAGGGCAAAGAAGGTAACTGTGGCTGGAGTTGTTCTTGGTGATATTGAGGCACTTGAGGAAGTAAGACTTTTATCTACTGGAAGGGTACTTGGTAATATTACTTCTCCTCAGCTTACAATGGAACCCGGCGTTGTAGTAAAGGGAAATATAAATATAACTGCAGGTCAGAAAAAAGAGATTGATAAGTTGATAGAAGATTCTTATAGTGCAGGTCAGTCAATCAATTTTGATAGTTTCTTTGAAGAAGAAAAAAAGAAAATTTCTGAGATAAAACCTAAAGAAATAATGACAAAATAGATGATAGTAAAAAGCACAGTTGAAATAGAGTATTTGAGAAAAGCAAATAGAATTATAGCTGAATTATTTGAGAATTTAAAAAAATATGTTGTAGCCGGTGTTTCTACAAAAGAAATTGATAATATAATAGAGGATTTTATTCTGACGAGAGGGGGGATTCCATCTTTCAAGGGGTATTCTCCATCTAAAAATTTCAAACCTTATCCGGCAGCAAGTTGCATTTCAATTAATGAAGAGGTCATACATGGTATTCCCGGGGAAAGAAGGTTGAAAGATGGAGATATTGTAAGTATTGATGTTGGAACAAATTTTTCTGGATATTTTGGAGATGCAGCATATACTTATATGGTGGGGAATGTTTCAGAGGAAAAAAGACAACTTGTTGAGAATACTTATATTTCTTTGTTTAAAGCGATAGAGGTGGCAAAAGAGGGGAACTATTTGAATGAAATTGGTAAGGCAATTACATTCTATCTTGCTCCGAAAGGATATGGGATTGTGAGAGACTATTGTGGACATGGCGTTGGAAGAGCATTACATGAGGAACCTCCTGTTTTGAACTATTATGACCCCAAAAAAAAGGGACCAAGGCTGAGAAAGGGTATGGTGCTGGCTATAGAACCCATGATAACACTTGGATCCCATATGGTAAAAACATTGTCTGATGGCTGGACTGTTGTTACGGTTGATGGTAAGCCAGCTGCACACTGGGAACATTCGATCGTGATTACCGAGAATTCTCCTATTATTTTATCTGCTTTATAGGTGGAGAAAAATGGAATTTGATGCAGTTGTTGTTGGAAGTGGAATTGCTGGTGGAGTGATTTCCATTCTTTTAGGAGAGCACGGCTTATCCGTGTGTTTGTTAAACAAATCAGAAAACATTCTTGAAAGTAATACATTTTATGCTCAGGGAGGAATTGTTTATCTTGGTGAAAATGATAGTCCTGAGTTTCTCGCAAGGGATATTCAGCTGGCTGGTGGAGAGATTTGTAATCCCGAGGCTGTAAAGATCGTTTCAGAAGAGGCTGGAAAAGTCGTAGACGAAATACTTATTAAAAAAATTAGAGTTGAATTTTCAAAAAATTCCAGTGGTGTTTTTGATTTTACAGAAGAAGCGGCTCATTCAAAAAAAAGGATTCTTCATGTAGATGATACTACAGGTGAAAGTATAGAGAAAAGAATTATTTCTACAATCAAACAAATTAAAAACATAACTGTCCTTGAAGACTATACTGCCATAGATATTATTACACTTGATCATCATACGAAGGATAAGCTTCGCATGTATAAGCCTTTGACTGCACTCGGGGTTTATGCATTAAATAATAAAATAAAAAAGGTGGAGAAAATATTGTCAAAGGTTCTTATCCTTGCTACTGGTGGAATGGGGCAGATATACCTCCACACCACCAATCCCCCCGTGGCCACTGGTGATGGATATGCAATGGCATCAAGGGCAGGTGCCAGACTTGTTAATATGGAGTATACTCAGTTTCATCCAACTACTTTATACCATCCTGCTGCAAATAACTTTTTGATTTCAGAATCTGTGAGAGGAGAAGGGGCAGTTATTGTAAATTCAAGGGGTGAAAGGTTTATGGATAAGTATCATCCTTTGAAAGAGCTTGCCCCGAGAGATATAGTTACAAGGTCTATACTTAATGAGATGCTTGAAAATGGTGAAAAGTTTGTTTATCTTGATGCAATAGGGATTGGAAAGGAAAAAATAAAGCATAGATTTCCAAATATTTACAGAAGATGTCTTGAGTTTGGTATTGATATGACCACCGAGCCTTTGCCTATCGTTCCAGCCTTTCATTTCTCCTGTGGTGGCATACTTACGGATATGAATGGTAAAACGAATATTGAAAGGCTTTTTGCAGTTGGTGAGGTTGCATGTACAGGACTTCATGGTGCAAACAGACTTGCCAGTACTTCATTACTGGAAGGGCTTGTTTTTGGTAAGAGGGTGGCAGATTTTATTTATCAACATTTTGATGAATATAAAAGTGCACCACCATATGAGGTTGATGAATGGATAGACACAGGAATTATTGAGATTATTGACCCCGCTCTTATAAATCAGGACTGGAATTTACTGAAAAATATAATGTGGAATTATGTGGGGGCGATAAGAAGTAAGAAAAGATTGAGAAGAGCCATAATTGATCTTTATAATTTAAGAGAAGACATAGAAAATTTTTACAGAGATGCAAAATTGAGCCGAAATATTATAGAGTTAAGAAATGCTGTTCAGACTGGGTTAATTGTAGCACAACAGGCACTTGCAAATAGAGAAAGTATCGGAGCACATTACAGGATAGATTGATGGAAAACTTAAGAAAAACTGATGCTTTGCTTTTTTTTCTTTTTGTTTTGCTTATTCTTTTAGGAAACCTTGCTGTTTATACCTCAAGTTATTTTGTGGCAAAAAGACTTATGGGAAATCCATATTATTTTTTTATAAGGCAACTTATCTGGACAATCCCCTCTATTTTTTTTCTCTTTTTTTTTGCAAGCTATGATTATAGAAATCTCAAAAACATTACAAAACCTATGATGCTATTGACTTTTGTTTTGCTTATGCTTGTTTTTATTCCTGGTATAGGTAAAGAGAGTGGTGGGGCAAAGAGATGGATTAATTTAAGACTTTTTGATTTCAATCCATCTGAATTTGCCAAGCTTACAGTAATAATTTATCTTTCAAGCATCTTAACCAAAAAGAAGGGAAGAATAGAGGATTTTACTTTTGGTCTTCTTCCCCCATTGCTTCTTGTCAGTGCAATTTTTTTTATAATACTTATGCAATCTGGATTTTCAACAGCCTCCATATTGCTAGTTACTTCGTTTCTAATGTTTTTTATAGGTGGAGCTTCTTTGACACACATTTTTTCTATCGGGCTTTTAAGCTTACCTGTATTAATATTTTTTATATGGAAAGTTTCTTACAGAATGGCAAGGATAATGTCTTTTTTAAATCCCTGGGCAGATCCATTTGGAAAGGGGTACCATCTTTTACAGTCTATTAAGGCATTTGCAAATGGGGGCTTGTTTGGGGTTGGGTTTGGCAATGGTGTGCAAAAAGTTGGTTTTCTTCCTGCTCCACATACAGATTTTATTTTTTCAGTTATTGTGGAGGAATTTGGGGCAATAGGTGGACTTGTAATAACTTTGATTTATATTATTATATTTATCAGAGGTATGCTTATAGCCAGAAAAATTGAAGATAGTTTTGGTTCTCTTCTTGCTTTTGGTATAGTTACGTTATTTTCGCTTCATGCCTTTTTGAATATAGCTATAACTACAGCAACTTTGCCACCAACGGGGGTTTCATTGCCTTTTTTAAGTTATGGTGGTTCGTCAAGTGTTGTATTGTCAGTAGCCTGTGGAATACTTTTGAATATTTCACAAAATGTAAAAATAATTTCAAATCCTCGGGAGGTGGAAGCAGTTATAAATGAGGGTTTTGAGTCATAAAAACCTTTAAGCACCATGAGGTTGTTTATCTATAAATCATTAAGCAAAAAAATATAGTTCAATCAGGAAAATTTAATTTTAAAAACTTTGCATTTTTTTATTTTTTGTTTTATTATTTTTTATAATAAAGTGGGAGGGTTTTTTATGAAAATTTCTGATATTATTTCTCAAAAGGTTATTTTCGAGAATCTTTCCAATAAAAGGCAGAATATTAAGTCGAATGCTTCTGTTATAAACGCAATATACTCGAAGACAGATGCAGTTACATTTCAACGAAGTAGAAATGAAATTACTTCAATTATTGAGCTTCAATATGAATTTAATAAAAATTTAACAAGTCTGAATGGTTTTATGGATATGGAGAGAAAAATAAATGAATTTCAGGTATTGGCTGAAGAAAAAAAGGATTTTGATAGGCTTTCAAGAGAGTTATCAGCAATAAGTCGTTCTGTTAAGTTCAATGGCGAGAATGTAATTTCTTACTTAAACACTAATATTAAAGATGAATCTTCACTTTATACTTTGAAGATAAATCTTTCAAAGGAAATAGAGAATTTGAAAAATATTGTTTCAAAGGAGAGAAATACAATAGCCAGATACCTTATTGAGAATGAAAACAAAGATGCGCTTATTGGTTTCTCCCCGGAGAAAGCGATCGAAAACATTTTGGGTTTGTTAAGGGGGAAAAATTTATCAGCTCTATATAAGCTGAAAAGCAACTCAAATAAACTACTTTTTTCCTGATGGGGTGGTAATTTTTTTATTTGATTATAAATTTGACAGATAGAAATATAAAACTTGAACTTTTTATACCATTTCTATCTATCCAGACAAAAAATCGTTTAATTTTATATATAGCTTTTTTATTTTAGAGAACAAAGGGTTGATATGTATAATGTACTTGATTTGTTTAATTCTAAAAATCCACCTGTTTTTATAGTAGCTGAAATTGGTATTAATCATGAGGGAAAAGTTGATTTTGCCCGAAGACTGATTGAAAAAGCAAAAGAGTCTGGAGCAGATGCTGTAAAGCTTCAAGTTTTTAAAACAGAGAGATTTTACAATCCTTTAATCTTGGAAGATAATTTTAAATTGTTTAAATCTCTTGAGCTCAGTTTTGATGAGATTTATTCTTTAAAAGAACTGGCAAACTCTCTTGATATGATATTTTTTGCAACTCCTCTTGATCTAGATTCATTAAATTTCCTTATTGAGATTGATACACCCATCATTAAAATTGCAAGTTCTGATATAACCTGTGAGCCTTTCTTATATGAGGTTTCGAGAAGGGCCCGAAAGTTTAAGAAGATTGTTTTTTTGTCAACTGGTTTTGTAAAGATCGATGAAATCAAAAGAGTGGTTCCATTATTCGAAAATACCAACCTATCTTTACTTTACTGTGTTTCAGAGTATCCGGTGTCTTTAGAAAACCTTGACTTAAATATTATAAAGAAATTTAAAGAAGAATTTTTTGTACCAATAGGTTTTTCTGACCATTCTCTTGATTATATTTTTTCTCTTGGTGCAGTGGTTTTGGGGGCAAGAATAATAGAAAAACATTTTACCATAGATAATACTCTTAAGACATTGGATCATCCAATTTCATTAAATCCGAATTATTTTTCTAAGATGGTTAAGTCTATAAGGGAAATTGAAAAGGCATTGGGGAGTGGTTTAAAAAAAGTAACTTCATTTGAAAAAAAGATTTTGCCACTTTCAATGAGAGAAATGTATTTCTCGAGAGATTTGAAAAAGGGTGAAAGATTATTGCCTGAGGATATATTATTTTTAAGACCTGGCAATGGGGTAAAATTAAAAAGATATTTTTCCATTGTAGGTAAAAAATTAAGAGAAGATAAGAAAAAATATGAAAAAGTTTAGTATTTTAACAAAACCTGTAGAGGAAGATGTAATTGAGACTGAGGGTGTGTGGCTGGCAATTTCAGAGGCGAAAAGGTCATATACATTTTTTGCACAATCAAACCCATCTGAGTTTTTGTTATTTATATACAGGAAAAATGGCATTATAAATTTTGAAAAATCAGTGAGTTTGAAGGGGTCTTTTGATTATTTAAAAAATAATTTTTCTAATGGGAATGTTTTTTATATTGATTCAAAAAGTAAAGAGATTAATTATTCCATTGGTTTGTTTACTTTGCTTTTTATTAGAAAAAACAGGGAAATTTTAAAGGTTTCAGGAGATGGGAAAATTCAATTTCATGATGATGATGATATTGTTGTTGGTTTTGATAGTGAATTTGATTTTTCAAAGGAGGTAAAATTATGTGATTTTATTTTGAATTCAAAGTCTATTGCTCACCTATTCTTAAGAGAGCTGCTTGACTTTGTGGTTTCAAATCAAATATCAGCCCGTCCGCTTTTTGTAATTAATTTTTCGGAACATAATTTTTTTAAATTTTTCATGGAATCCAATATGAAAGCTTTGACCACTACTGTTGATATGTTGAAGAATAAGATTTTGAAGTATAATTCAGATAAGTTATGGCAGATTGAAACAGTTTTACATGAGGCTTTTATGAATGCGGTAACCCACGGCAACGAACTTGAACCAAAAAAGAAAGTTGAAATATTCTATGAATTAGGGAAAAAGGGCTTTAAAATAATGGTGAAGGATATGGGTATAGGATTTGATGTGAATAATCTCTTTGTTCCAACCAGTGAGGATGCTCTGGATGCAATATCGGGGCGTGGCATATATCTTATGGAAAAACTTTCAGATGTGCTTTTCTATTCTCCGGAAGGCAATAAGGTTCTTATATTTTTTAATTTTTGATTTTTTAATGAATTTGTTTTAAAATGTAAATTCATCTAAATTGAACAAGTATTATTCTTGTTAAGAAGTTGTTCATTTTAGAGACCTAACTTAAAGAAGGAGGTTAAAATGGCTGTAAAAATTGATCAGGATGCATGTATAGGTTGTGGAGTATGTGAGGGTATATATCCGGATTTGTTTGAGATGGGTGGAGATGGAAAGGCACATGTAAAGGACCTATCATCATACGATTCAGGATTGGCACAGGATGCATCAGCACAGTGTCCTGTTAATGCTATAATTGTTGAGTAGGATAATGATAATTCTCAAGCCACCAGACTGAGTTAGAAGGTGGCTTGAGCTTTTTAAAAGGATCTGGAGGGCAAGATGAAGTATAAAGTTTTAGTTACAGATAGACTTGATAAAGAAGGAGTGGAAATATTAAAAAAATATCCTGAAATAGAGGTTGTTGAAAAAGAGACATTAAAGGGGGACGCTTTAAAGCAGGAATTACAGGGTTATGATGCCATTATTGTTAGAAGTGAGACAAAACTCACGAGGGAAATAATAGAAGCTTCTAATGGTCTAAAGGTTATTTCGAGAGCAGGGGTTGGTGTTGATAATATTGATGTTCAGGCTGCCACAGAGAAAGGTATTGTTGTTATGAATGCACCTATGGGTAACACAATTTCCACAGCAGAGCATACTTTTGCGATGATGCTTTCACTAGCAAGAAAAATTCCTTTTGCACACATCTCGCTTGCAATGGAAGGGAAATGGGACAGAAAAAGCTTTAAGGGGAACGAGCTTTATGGCAAAACACTTGGCTTGATAGGTCTTGGAAGAATTGGAACAGAGGTTGCTTTAAGGGCAAAGGCTTTCGGAATGAAGGTGCTTGGTTATGACCCCTTTATTTCAGAAGAAAAGGCAAAGCAATTGGGAATAGAGTTGTCCTCCCTTGAAAGGATTTATAAAGAGAGCGACTTTATCTCTGTACACACCCCTCTTACAGAGAAAACAAAGGGACTTATTGGAAAGAAAGAGATTGAAATGATGAAAAAATCAGTTAAAATTATAAACTGTGCAAGAGGTGGTATAATAGATGAAGAAGCACTGGCAAATGCTTTGAAAGAGGGTAGAGTTTCTGGTGCTGCGATAGATGTTTATTCAAAAGAGCCCCCTTTAGAGCCACGAAATCCATTGCTTGATGCCCCAAATTGTATCCTTGTACCTCACCTTGGTGCTTCTACCTCCGAAGCACAATTTAACGTGGCAATAGAAAGTGCTGAGGCAGTTGCAAATTTCCTTATACATGGCATGATTGTAAATTCTGTAAATATGCCTTCTATAAGTAAAGAAGTGTACTCACAGATAAAGGGTTATATAGATTTGTCTGAGAAAATGGGTAGTTTTATTTCTCAATTGATTGATGGTCAGCTGGGAGAGGTCAAGTTAAGCTATCATGGAGATATTAAAGAATTTTCTCTTGTTACAAAAGCTTTTTTAAAAGGGCTTTTTGAGCCATTTATGGGAGATACAGTTAATTATGTAAATTCTTCCAACATTGCTGCTTCCAGAGGGATAAAGTTAATAGAAGAAAAGGAAGAATTGAGTACTGAGTATACAAATATTATCGCAGCTACAGTAAAGAGTGATAAAGAAGAGTTGAGTGTGTGGGGTACAATTCATTCAAATAGAAAGGGGAGAATTGTAAAGATAAATGATTATTATTTTGAGGTTGAAATAGAGGGTAACCTTGTGGTGATTTATAATGAAGATAAGCCTGGAGTGATAGGAAGTATAGGGACGATAATGGGTAATCATAATATTAATATAGCAAGCATGAAAGTTGGAAGAGACATAAAAAGCAAAATGGCACTCACTGTTTTGAGCATTGATACTCCGTTGACGGATGAGATAAAGGATAAACTTTCAGGCGTTAATGGAGTAAAACGAATCAGATCAATAAAGTTATAACCTTTTTGTTTACAATAAATATGACTTTTAGATTAGTTTTTGTTTTATTTATGTTTTTCCTTTAAAAAAATCGTTCAGTTTGGATAATAGGTTTAATTAAATTAAAAATATCACCTTGACAAAAATCTATTTTTATGACAAAATTAAAAGAGGTTTTGATGAAAAAAGTAGTTTTACTTTTTTTATTTTTCTACTCCTTCCTTTATCCCGTTGAACTTATTCCCCAGAAAATTATGCTTTCTTTATCAAAAGAAAGCCCAAATTTTAAGATGGAATTAATAATTCAAAAGCGAATTCTTTCATGGTCAAAATCAAAGAAAGATATTTATTTTTTTTCAGATGATCAGACAGAGCTTTCTGGGTATGGGATTTCACAGGTAAATGCAAAAATTTTATTTTCAATTCGAAATGAAGGAAATTTTTATAATTTAAGATTGTTGGATATTACAAAGGAAACCAACATTATTACAAATATAATTTTTTCCAAGGGCAATTTTATTAAAGAAGTTGACTTAATTACAGAAGAAATTTTAAATTTATTATCCAGTAGATATCCACCAAAAGAGAAGAGACAGCTCGTAACAATTGAAACAAAGAAGAAAAGGGTGAGTGAATTTCAGAAAGAAAAGCCAGAATTTTCTGTAGAAGCAAATTTTAGCCTTGATAGATTTAAACTTTCTGAGATAGATATTTCTTTTTCTCAATATGGTATGAATTTTAATCTGGAAAGAGAGGCTATATATAGCTTTGCCCCTTCTATTAAACTTGAATTTGAGTATATGTGGTTTTTAATTTCCCTTGGGGGAAAGGTGAGTGTTTCAGAGGAATATAATTATTATTTTTATCTTGTTCCAGCTGTTGGATTTTTTGGGAATCTGTTTTTCATTGGCCCCTTTGTTGCATTTGACGGTGGGAGATTGAATGGCTTTGGAACAAATTTTATTATATCAAGTAGCGAGACGAATTTTCTTGATTTTCCGGCAATGGAGTACTATAGATTGTTGCTGGGATTTTATTTGAGATTTAACGTTACAAAGAATTATTATTTTTCTTTAGGTTTTGGTTTTCCTTTGCTGGGAAGACTTTCGCTTCTTTCTGAAGAAAGAGTTATGATTGAATTTAACGAAGGTTCAGTCAGTGGAAACATGGATTTTAACTTTAGGCTTATCGAGAAATTATTTCTTTCTTTTCAGATTAAATTTTATGAGTCTGCTGTCAAAAGAGAATGGGATTCAAGTAAATACCCTCCTCCTGTACGGATTGGAAGCTCTGAAGAGAATGATTTTTATCTGAGAAGTTTCAGGGTAGGAAATACGGTAGTTGGGTTGGGGGTTAAATATGAATTTTAAAAAAACAAATTTTATTTTGCTTTTTTTAGTTATATTTAACCTCTGTTTTTCTCAAAACAAATGGAATATAATTCTTGGAAACTGGCAGGATTTATCAGATTATAAAGATAAATCTATTGGAGTAATGTTAAAAAAATCGATTTTTTCACAATTGCAGAGGGAAAAAGATTTTGAAGTGATAGAAATAAAAGAAAAGGAGTTGTTTTTTGATTCTATATCTCAGGCTCACCTGTATTGTATTTCCAATAAGGCAGATATAATTGTATATGGTTTTTATTATGTTGAAGGCAAGTCTCTTTTTGTTATTACTGAGGTCTGGGACGCTTTAAAAAAGCAATTGAAAATGAGGAATGAAGCAAGGGGAGTTGTTACAATAGATATTTTTGATACAATTGATGAAATAGCGATGAATGTAAAAAGTAAGATAAGGGAAGTTTTACCAGCTTTAACACTTGATGAAGAGATTGAAATAAAGAAATTAAGGCAGATAATTTATGAGAAAGAGGAAATAAAGATTGAAAGATTGTTTTATTCAAGAGTTGGAATTGATGTTGAGGCGGGTCATAAAGTCTTGAACTCTGCAATGACTTTTGATAGCCAGGGTGTACCAAGTCAATGGGTGACAATGGAGGGAAACTTTCCAGAAGTCTTTTCGATTTTTGGTTTTATGGTTAGAATCTGGGACATTAGGGTGGATTTTTCAGGGGGTTCGATGCCCGGTTTTCCTGTCTATCGAATTGATGAAAGTAAGATTATGGATGTCTCAAGATATCACTTGATTAATTTATATTTTTCATATTACCTACCTTTCTGGAGAAAAAGTTTTGCTCTCGGTTTTGGAATTAATGTTGCTTCTACGATTATGAGTTTAGGGATCAGGCAGATAAACAGTGAGCTGGCAATAACAAATGTGGGTGAACAAGGTGAAGGGCACTCCTTAAGTTTCGTTTTATTCTGGAATCCTAATAAAAATTTCGAGTTCTCATTTACATTAAATCCTATTATGAGTCTATATATGGAATATGAAACTGGTGGTGGGAAGAAGGAGTACAAAGAAGTTATATATAATATACCTTTATTTTCAGTTTCACCAATATATTTTTTCTCGAAAGAATTTGGTATTGAGGGGAAATTTACATATTCAAAAGGGAACTATAGAAGAGGAGGACTTTTTCCCGATGGTCAAAAAATGGCGCCCAGAGATAATTCAATTAGCGAAATTATGTTGTTTTATCTTGGTTTAGTATACAGGGTGGATTTTTTGGAAATTGAGAAAGAAAGAAAAAATGAATAAGAAGTTTTCTGATAAACTAGATTTATTTTTCAAGTACATTAAGTATGAAAAAGGATTTTCATTAAATACGGTGAAATCTTACAATATAGATTTAAGTGAGTTTTTTGATTTTCTGGAGAGTGAAAAAGTTACAGATTTTGGTTTAATTTCATATCAGCATATTTATGGTTTTATAACAAAACTTGGCAAGATGGGGCTAAAAGCCTCCTCTATAGAGAGAAAAACTGCCGCTATAAAAACCTTCTTTAAGTTTTTAAAAAGACAGGGTTTTATTGAAAAAAATCCAGCTGAACTCATTTCTTCACCCAAAAAGGATAAGAGATTGCCTTCTTTTATGGAGAAAACAGAGATTTTCGAGCTTATTAATCTTATTCCAGAAAATGATCCATTTTCTGTAAGGAATAAGGGAATTATAATGCTTCTTTATGCTACTGGTATAAGAATTTCTGAACTTGTGGGTTTGAATCTTATTGATCTTGACCTGAAAAGTGGTACGATCCATGTATATGGAAAGGGCAAAAAGTATAGAATTGTACCTTTTGGAAAAAAGACGGGGGAAATTTTGAAAAAATATCTTATTTATCGAAGGGAGTTTCAATCCAAAAATGAGGCGTTGTTTATAACTAAAAGCGGAAATAGGATACAGGATAGGGCGATCAGATATATATTGAGTAACTATATTGAAAAACTTGCAATTCAGAAAAAAGTTTCACCCCATACATTGAGACATACTTTTGCCACACACCTGCTTGATAATGGAGCAAATATCAGGGTTATACAGGAGATGTTGGGACATTCCAATCTTTCGACAACACAAATTTATACCCATCTTTCTATAGGTAAGTTGAAGGAGAGTTATAATAAGTTTCATCCGCATGCCTGATTTAAGTTTCTTTAATTCCTGCAAAGGAGAGGTTCCTTGATTTTTCTTCCCCCCTCCTATAGGAATAGAAAAGTTTCTCATTACATTTAGAGCAAAGATTTAAAGATAATATATTTGTCTCTAAAATTCCAAAAGAGATTAGTTCATCTTTTATAATAGCAGAGAGATTTAAAAAGAGGCTTTCAAGATTTTTGAAATATTTTTCTGGAAAAAACTCAAGCATATCTTTTCCTACTGAGTAACAACAATCCATTATATGAGGTCCGATAATCACAGTTAACTCATCAGGGAAAATTTTAAAATTTTCCTTGATTTCTTCTACGATTTTAGTGTGAATTTTTTTATAAATACCTTTCCAACCAGCATGTGCAATTCCACAGACTTTTTTTGTTCTGGAAAGGTAGGTTAGGGGAACACAATCTGCTGTAGATACACCTATTAAGACTCCTCTTAAATCGGTGATTAATCCATCACCCTCAATATTTGATTCGTCAAAGTAAGCTAAATTTTTTTCATTCAAGATGTAGATTTTATCAGAGTGAAACTGTTTTAAGGTTATGAGCTGTTTAAATGAAAGCTTTTTTAAGAGATTTTCTCTTGATTTTCTTACCAGATCTTTTTCTTTTTCTGTTTCTACAGTATGAAAGGTGTAATTGAAGTCTAAACTTTTCTTTGTTATTCCACATATGTAAGCGTTTTCTGCCGGATTGTAGATTAAAGAAATCTCATTCTCTTCAAAACTCATTTCTATTAACCTTAAAAAATCGCTAAACTTAATGCCTATTATTCAACATAAAAGATTCTAAATCCGCCAAAAACGACATTGAGTATAATATCTACATGGTATTGTGTTTTTTCACCAGTTTTTACTTCTTTTTCACCAAAGTATATTGCCTCACCTTCCGGGAAAGAGATACCACCAAATGCAACAGATGTTTTTAGTCTGAAAGGGGTATTTTTTTTAAGAATAAGATTTCCGCCACCAAATATTGTATTTATCCTAATAATCTTATCTTCAGTAAGTTCTCCAATATTTGTCAGATCAATTTTTCCACTTCCAAAAATTATGTTATATTCTTTTATCTTTTCCTGATCGTACTTGAATTCAGCTTCTGAAAAGAGTACGTCTCTTTCTGTAGTTTTACTCTTGAGTATTTTATCTCCCATTATTATTTTTATTCCAATGTAAATAAAAATAAATGCTATAAACAATCTGAAAATAGGAATGTCAATATGAAAGAGAGATTTTAGGACCACACTTATTCCAAATATTATTAAGACAACTCCCCAGAAAATTCCATTCCACAAAAAATCCATTTTATCCTCCTGCTATATGAAATCTTATATGTTGAAAAATGTTATGTGAGTAAAATTAAATCTATAAATTCTTTTGCGTTATTCTTCAGTAGACTTCTTCTTACCTTTAATATATCATTTTTTCCTTTTATTTTGCAACTATATTCAAAAAATTTTTCTTTTTTTTCTATCAATAATTCTTTAGTAATCTTTTCTAAGTCGATATTTTCTGTAATAATTTTTCCCTTCAATTCATTTTCGTTTGAAATGTTCAGAAGTTTTTTTGTTTCCTCATTGATCATGGTTCTGTTTTCAGCATAGTAAATTATAGGAAGATTTATGGAATTAAACAGGTCAATCATATTTTCTTTTTCTTCTTTTTCTTTTAAAAGATTTTTTCTGTTGTTGTAAAAGCAAGAGATTAACTTTAGTAAAGTATCGATAAGATTTTTTGATGAGTCGGTTATATGTTTTTTTAAACTTTCTTTGCTGTTAAAAAGAATGTTTAACTGAATTTCATCGAAATTTTGCCTGTATGATATATCAGTATTGATGAAGTCAGAAGAATTTATGTTTTTTCCATCAATGTAAATAGAAATCCCTTTGCAGTTATCATCAAATATCTTCTTAAACTCATCTAAAATCACTTCAATAAGCAGGGGTAAATCTGCATTTTTTGTAGTGATTTCACAAAACAGATTATTTAAAAATCGCATTCCTCTTATGTATATTGAGAGATTTTCAAAGATTTCAGATTTTGCTTCTTGCAGTCTTTCTTTTTCAAGAAGAATTCTTTCTATCTCATTTTTCAATACATCTGCATAATACTGAAAGGAAACAATTTCCTTTGTTAACTTTTCTTTTTCGGAGACCAACCCCTCTCTAATTCTTTTTTCTTCAAGAAACTTTTCTTCAATCTCTTTAATTTCTTTTTGTGCTGTTTCATAATTTTTTTTTAAAGATTCAATTGTTTTTTCAACTTCTAAAAATAAAGAGAAATTATTCAACCCTACTTCTATAGCCAGTTTTAAACTCAGCGGGTCAAAAGGTTTTTGAAGAAATCCAAAAACTGGAAAGCTTAATGCTTTTCTTAATGTCTTTTCATCTGTGTAAGCTGTGACAAAAACAGAAGGAATTCTTTTTTCAAAAAGTTTTTTTGCGAGTGTTATACCATCGATATGCCCCCTTAAATATATATCTGTAAGTACAATTGAGACATCCATCTTATTTTCTTTTAATTCCTCAAGAAAATCTTCTCCTTTGTCATATATTCCGGGCACTTCATAGCCAAATCCTTTTAAGATTTCTTCCATATCTTTTGCAATAAACTGCTCATCCTCAACGATTATTATGGTGGGTTTTTTGCTCACATTTAACTTCCTTTGTTTATCAGTTTTAGAAATTCTGCTTCAGTCATTGTTTTTATACCAAGGCTTTGAGCTTTTTCAAGCTTTGAGCCAGGATTTTCACCTACCACCAGAATGTCGGTATTTTTAGAGACAGAATCAGAAGGGAGACCTCCGTAATTTCTTACGAGTTCCATAAATTCATCTCTTGTAAAGCTTGAAGCTTTTCCGGTGAATACTATTCGTTTGTTTTTCAGCGGGGAATCAGAAACTATCTCTTTTGTACTATATTTTATATTTATTCCACAGGAAAGTAAACTTTTTATCAAATTTAAGTTGTTTTCGTTATTAAAATATTCTTCTATACTTTCAGCTACAACCTCTCCTATTCCGTAAACCTCAAGCAATCTCTCTTTTTTGATGTTAAATAGCTTTTCAAGAGGAGAAAAATTTGAGGCTAAAAGCCTAGCTGTTTCTTCTCCAACATATGGTGTACCGAGGGCATATATAAATCTGAAATATTCAATATTTTTTGAAGACTCTATGGCATTTAAAAGATTGTTTATACTCTTTTCTCCAAATCTTTCAAGATTTACAAGATTTGCTTTTTTTTCTTTTAACTTGAAAATATCAACAAAACTTTTCAAGTATCCAAGTTCATACAGCCTCTCTATAATCTCTTCTCCCAGCCCTTCAATATTAAATGCATTTCTTGATACGAAGTGTTTTAAAGCTCCTTTTAGAACTGCCGGGCAGGAAGAGTTTATACATCTTAATGCTACTCTTTCTGTTGATTTGAATAGTTTTGAGCCACAAACAGGGCAATTTTCTGGTGGTATGATTGCAATAGAATCTTTTTGCCTTTTTTCTTTTATGACTTCAACCACTTTTGGAATGACTTCTCCTGATCTTTCCACTACTATTGTGTCATTGTAATGAAGGTCAAGTCTTTTGACTTCGTCAAAATTATGCAAAGTCGCTCTTGAAATCTTTGCACCGGCTAAAAATACAGGCTTAAATATTGCCGTAGGTGTTATTGTCCCCTGTCTTCCAACACTGAATTCAACATCCTGTAAAACTGTAATTGCTCTGGCTGGTTTGAATTTCCAGGCGATTGCCCATTTTGGTGTTTTTGCATCATAGCCCAGTTGTTCCTGTAAATTTACATTATCTACCTTAATGACAACTCCATCTATTTCAAATGGAATAATTTCCCTGTTTTCTTCAAGCCTTTTATGATAGTTTAAAATCTCCTCTGTACTTGATGTTCTTTTTCTTTTATCTGTTACAGGGAAACCTATTTTCTTAAGGAAATTCATCCTTTCATGATGTGAATCTATTTTTTCAATTGTTTGGGAATCAAAGGAGATTGACTTTACACCATAGGCATAAAATTTCAGTTTTCTTGAGGCAGTAACTTTTGGGTCAAGCTGTCTTATACTGCCAGCTGCAGCGTTTCTGGGATTTGCAAAGAGAGGTTCGTTGTTTTCTTCTCTTTCTTTATTTAGTTCAATAAAATCTTTTTTAAACATCAAAACTTCTCCGTATACTACAAGCTCGGATGGAAAATCTATCTTTGTTTTACCTACCAATCTTAATGGGATACTTCGTATAGTTTTTATGTTTTGAGTGATTACCTCTCCGACCTCTCCATTACCTCTTGTTGTTGCAATTTCCAAAAGGCCATTCTTATAAATCAATTCTATAGCAAGCCCATCAAACTTTGGTTCGCAGGAAAAAAAAATTTCTTTTAAGCCACTATCTTTGTGTACTCTTGTAAGAAATTGTTTGAATTCCGCTTCATTCATCGCATTTGCAAGGCTATACATTTTGAATGGGTGTATAAAGTTTTCAAATTTCTCAAGAGGTTCACCCCCGATTCTCTGGGTGGGGGAATCTTGGGTTATAAATTCCGGGTTTTCCTTTTCGAGTTTTTCAAGTTCTTTGATTAGAAGGTCATATTCATAATCGCTTATTACTGGATTGTCAAGCACATAATATTGATAATTGTGAAAGTTTATTTCTTCTCTAAGTTTTTTTATTCTTTCTAAGATTTTTTCTTTTGATTCCATAATAACCTCTCTTTTATAATTAAGTTTAAAATAAAATAAAATAGTTTTCAATAAATTTTCTTGAGACCCAAATTGTTTGTATTTCCTATAATCAAATAAAAAATATCGCTCGGTGTAGGTTTAATTTATTTAACTACTAAAATTTTAGACATAAATTGCCGATATAAGATATGGGATTTTTTTGTTTTTTTACTTGATTTTTTGTCCCTTTATTGTTAATATATAAATTACAGATACTAAAAGGGGACGATTGGCTTTCGACTGGGACAGCGGGGATTTTAGGCTTCAGGCAGGGCTGAAGTAACCCTTACAACTGCTTCAAACAAGAAGTGCAGATAACGCATATTCTTACGCAATGGCTGCTTAATTAAAGCAGTCTCCTGTGGGTAGTTCTTTCCTTCGGGGCTATCTATGGGTTATACTTTGAAGGATAGGTTTGAGTCTGTCGCAAACTCAAACTGAAATTTTGCGACTCGGGAAAAGAAGGGTTTGTTTTGTTTCCCTCTTTTCTGACAATAAAACAAAACTAAGCCTGTGAATAAGGCTTAAAATTTCTGGTCTCAGGACGCGGGTTCGATTCCCGCCGTCTCCAGAAACCTTTGCTGGAGGTTTCATATGAAGATCGAAAATTTGAATAATTTTGTTAATCTTAACGCTCATTTAGAAATTAAAAAACCAGATGTAAATATTCAAAAGGATTTTTCAAAGGCTTTGAATCTTAAAAGCACAAATCAAGGTATCGAGGTTCCCAATAGTACCAATAAAGAAATGATAAAAAATTTTGCTGAGTGGTATTTCAAGCAGGGACAGATATATGAAAAGACCAAAAGCTACACTCAGGCAATTTCAGCCTATGAAAAAGCTAATTCTGTTGAACCTGATATAAAAAAAGCCTCTTCGATTGAAGAGGCTCGAAGTAAGGCTTACGGAAAGTAGTCTTTACTTATATCTTAATCCATATCCATAAGGATATAGAGGTTTATATTTCTTATCTCCTATGTTTATAGGAACCTGTTTCATATTTTCTGGCCAGCTAAAAGAAAGTTTTCCAGTAGGATTATAATCACCGAAGACAACATCTGAAACCCCTTCTCCCTCAGTTCCTGGCAGCCATACCACAAGTATTGCATCAAAGATATTTATTATATCTTTAATTATGAGGGGTCTTCCAGTTACAAGAATTAAAATCTTCTTTGCATTATGATTTTTTATGTTCTCTATTACATCCATATCTTCTTCATATAAGGAAAGATCGTATCTATCGCCTCTCATTTCGGCATATGGTGTTTCACCAAGAACAGCAATAATAATTTTACTATCTGAATGTTCAAAGTTTTTTCCATCCATTGAGTAAAAAATTTTTCCACCATTTTTTTTAGTAACATTTTCTATAGCCTGTAATATTGTAGTTCCTTTTGTAAAATTATTTCCGTCCATACCCTGCCATTTCAAAGTCCATCCCCCACACTGAAAACCAAGATTATCAGCATTTTTTCCACAAAGAAAGATTTTGCTTTCTTTTGATATTGGTAAAGTATCACTTTCATTCTTTAGTAAAACAATAGATTCTCTTACGCACTGTCTTGCAATTTTTCTATGTTCTTCACTGCCAATTTTACTTAGAAGTTTTCTATCAGAATATGGGTTTTTAAATAACCCCATCTCCATTTTAACTCTCAAAATTCTCCTTACTGCGTCATCAATTCTTGACATGGGAACTTTGTGTCTTGCCACAAGCTGTTTCAAGGTATATATAAAAGCCTGATAGTTGTCTGGAACCATAACCATATCAATTCCAGCATTAATAGCCCTTTTTACCTTCACCTCATAACTTCCAAAAATATAGTTTATTCCTCCCCAATCAGATATGACAATTCCATTAAATCCGAATTCTTTTTTTAGAACATCTGTAATAAGATATTTGTGTGCGTGTAATTTTTTCCCATTCCAGCTTGAAAAAGAAACCATTATAGTTTTTACACCAGCTTTTACTGCGTATTCGTAAGGTTTTAGATGAATTTCTCTAAATTTTTTCTCTGGAAGTTTTGTATTTCCTCTGTCTATACCAAACATGTTTTGCCATAAACTATCGCCAGTTCCTCCATCACCCGCATAGTGTTTTGCTGTAGCAATGAGGAAAAATTTTCTATCAAAAAGTCTTGACTGATATCCATTAATTGCAGATTCTCCGAGTTTTGCAACAAGCTCCGGGGCTTCAGAGAAACTTTCATAGGTTCTTCCCCACCTTTCGTTTCTTGATACTGCCACACAGGGGGCAAAAGTCCAGTGTATTCCACAGGCATATGTTTCTATGCCTGTAACTTCTGCCATTTTTCTTATTAAATCCGGGTTTCTTGTGCAACCAAGACCAATATTATGTGGAAAAATCACTGTGTCTATGGTTTTAGAGTTTCCATGTACAGCATCAACACCATAAAGGATAGGAATTTTCATTCTTGTAGAAAGAGCAATTGACTGAAATGAATCTATCATTTCCGCCCAATCTTTTGGAGTATTGATAGCGGGTTTTGAATCTCCACCACTTAATAAGGCACCAAGACAATAGTTTTTAATATCAAGTGGGCTTGCAAGGTAGTCTTTTTCTACCATGGTCATCTGTCCAATTTTTTCATCAAGTGTCATCTGTGAAAGAATTTTTTCTACAGCTTCATCAATTGATTTTTCCTGAGAATGGACAGCTGAATAAAAATAAAGTAACAACATTAATAATAGTTTAAAAATAGCTTTCATAATCTATATCCTCCTTAGAATTTTTGGGCAAAGTGTATCTTCTTTCTTTTGTCGGGAGCTGTAAAAGAAAGAAGCAAAGCATGCACAGAGCGAAGCAAAGCCATCTTGTGGATTTTTCAAGGGTTAGACTTGAAAAAATCTAACCTCGCACATTCAACATCCTGTCTCAATGTGCTCGGGACAGATAACTGTCCAAAAAGGGGTTATTGACAATTTTTGAGATTACTTCGCCTTTTTCAAAGGCTCGTAATGACAGCCTTTATTGTCATTGCGAGGAACGAAAGTGACGAAGCAATCTATTTAAAAACCACCTTTTTGGACAGTCCCTTTAGTAAATTGTTAGAGTATGATTTTTTCAGTTAGCTAAAATCAAAGTCCGACGGTGGATGTTTTTCTTGCCAAACCCAACTTTATAACTCCCCCACATAATTTTCTGTAATTCCCTTTATTATCCACTTTGAGAATAATACAAAAAACAAAACATAGGGAAACATTGTAAGTACTCCACCTAGTGCAGCTGCTGGAGGTGGAACTTTAGTAAGCATAAGGGGTATTGTCCATGATGTTGGTTCTCTCATGAAAAGTAGTGGTAGAAAATAACTACCCCAGGATGTTGTAAACGTTAAAACTCCAAGTGCACCGATGGCGGGTAACATCATTGGCAAAACAACTTTGTAATAAATTTTAAACTCTGAACAGCCATCAAGTCTTGCTGCATCTATTAAATCTTTGTTTAATGTTTCTTCAAGATATTTTCTAATCATAAAGACTCCATAAGCATTAGCAAGCATTGGTAAATAAAGAGCCCTGGCTTTTGAAAACCAGCCAAGGGTTTTCATAATGGAGAAAAGTGGAATTACTCCAACTGTTTGTGGTATCATCAATGAAAACATTATAATCCAGAAAAATGTCTCTTTCCCTTTGAATTCGTAAGCAGCAAATGCGTATCCGCACAATGAGGAACTGAATAATGTAAGTAAACAGCTCATTACTGCAACATAAATACTATTCCATACACATTTTAAAAATGGAGCTGAAGATAAGAGCATAAAAAAATTTGCTTTAATATTATCAATCGCATCTGGACGAGGTAAAATCTGGTCAGCATGAAAGCCAATCTGATGCCAGTTTTTTGTAGCAGCTATGAACATATAAAAGAATGGGAAAACGGTTATTAAAGCCAGAATCCAGAGTAATAAATACATAACAAACTTTGTAGTATAGTTTTTAAGATTAAATTTTTTAAACATAATCACCTCATTTTTCTCTTAATATAAATTTTAACAGCTTCGTTATAGCAAGAATTATAAAGAAAAGGATATAAGCTACCGCAGCTGCAACTCCAAAATTCATATGTGTAAAAGCCTGATTGAATAAATAAATAACAAATGTTAAGCCACCATAGAATGTAATCACATTTGAAGAAAGCAATATGGTAGGTTCGTCAAAAAGCTGGAGTATATATATAACAGACATTGTAACGGCAAAATACATCATTGGTTTAATGAGTGGCAATGTGATTTTTGTTAAAGTTTGAAACCAGTTTGCTCCATCTACTTTTGCAGCTTCGTAATAGGATTTTGGAATTCCCTGCAGAGCAGTGAAATAAAGTATGATATTCCAGCCTAAAAATTTCCATATCAATAAAAAACTTAGCGAAAGATGAAAAATATTTTGATATGGATTATAACCATAAAAATCGAGAGGTAAATTGATTTTTAAAAAATTAAACAACCATGAAAAATATTTTTGTAAAAGTATATTGATTAAGCCATTGTTTGCATAAAGGAGCCAGAAGACTATTGCAATAACAGCAGCCGATGTAATATATGGTAGAAAAAACAATGTTTTAAAGAGTGTTTTAAGTTTAATTAAAGCTGAATTCAGCATTACAGCAAATAATATTGCCAGTATATGAAGCGGAATTATTGTATATATTAGAATCTGAATATTAAAAAAGAATGACCACCAGAAGTTTCTGTCATTAAATATTGTAATGTAATTTTTTATTCCATTAAAAGTAAAAGGTTGCATTCCATTCCATTTTTGAAAACTCAAAAAAAAAGAAAAAAGAATAGGAAAAGCCTGAAATAGTAAAAATGCAATAAAAAATGGCAATATAAAGATGTATGGAGCTATTCTTTGAGAAATGTAAATTCTTTTAAATCTCTTTTTAGTCATGTTTTCCTCTTAATTGGATTATTATATTTGTATTTTTAACAAGATTTATCTCGCTTTCGTCCTCATTTTTGCCTGATAAACCATATGGTTCTGTAATAAAGCCAAAAATTTTATCTGGTTTTTCATTTAGGTTTAAATCCTGATAAACAAAAAAGGAATATTTTCCAGAAGGGACATTTTCAAAGATAAAATATGCACTTGAACCATTTACTTTTTTGGTCTTAAACATAAATATATTTTCTGGAATAATATTATCTTCATAAATAATAACTGTTAAATTGCCTTTTATTTTCTTTAAGCCATTAATTGTTATCTTAATCTCCACATTTTTGTCTGAATAAATGTGAGGATCAAGCAGGTTTGTTGTGTTTAAAGTTCCCCATTCAAGGTCTGTATAATTATTTGTTGAAGGAGTTACTTTAAACAACTTTGGTCTATAAAAAGAGGCTTTGTATTGAAATACTTTTGGTGGTCCTTTAAGAATAAGTTTGCCAGTAAAAATCCATGATTCACTTAATAATGTCTGTGGAGCAAATATTCTATTAACGAGCCAGAAAGTCTGGTTTTGTTTCATAAATCCATTAATATTGTTTGATAAAACTATTCCTATAGGTTTGTAGGCATCATATCCGCTATAACCTTTATAAGCCGGCCCCAGATAAAGGTAATGTTTATTTTCTGGAAAGTAGTATACAAATGTGCCAAATGTATGTTCATCTACATGTAAAAAGATGTCATCTTTAGTGATTTTATCATGCATATAGTTTATAACCTTCTCCATTGCACCATTAAATCTGTTTGTTTTTATGAAGTAGTTTATAGGAATAAGACAGATTAAATATATTGCAATAGCTGTATATTTTAGAATTTTATTTGAGATTTTTCCTATGGAATAAGAAATAAAAATAAGTAACAAAGCAGTAACCACAGTTAAATATCTTGGGACTAAAATTGGTCTAAAAAATTCAGAAATTAATATCCCAAAAAGTAGTGTAAAAAAATAAATAAGGAATGAGAATAATGCGAATCTATCTTTTTCTCTTTTATTTTTTATGGCTTTAAAAATGCCAAAGAGGATTAGGACTATGGAAAAAAATAGAGCTACCAGATCTGTATAAGGTCTTTCTATCCAGTAAACCCCAAATTTATCACTGAAAGGAAACAGTAGGATTCCCAGAAATGCCCAGAAATTAATTTTTTCTATCCAGAAATCTTTTGCTACCTTTTTTATCTGGAAAAGCAGGGCAAAGACCCATGGAATATAAGTAATAATCTGTATAAAAATTAGAATGAAAAATGGTATTATTGCCCATTTTTTTCTTCTATATATTATCCAGAGGAAAACGATCATATCAATTACAGCGATGGCAAGGAGAGAAAAATAATGTGTCCACATCGAGAGAATTGAAAATATGAGAAATTTAATAGCCGAATATTTATTTTCTCTGTGTATAAAGTTGAATATCTCAATTGCTGAAATAGTTACAAAAAAGGCGCCCCATGTGTACATTCTTAGTTCCTGCCCCATATTTATGAATACGGGAAATAAAAACAAAAGAAAGGTATAGATAATTGCTATTTCCTTACCAAGAAGTTTTTTTATTGAGATTAACCCAAGAATTGCAAGCCCAAAGATGCCAAGAAAGGAGAAAAACCTTAAAACAAATGAGGTCCTACCAAAGATTTTGCTGTATAATGAAAGAACAACATAATAGAGGGGTGGATGGGAATCAGAAGCAGTAATTTTTATAATATCTGGTATGGACTGTTTGATAATCATTGCCGAATAAGATTCATCAAACCATAGAGTTTCTTTTTTTAATTCGGAAATGATGAAAAGGCTACCTATAATTGTAATGAAAAGCCAGAATAAAACAAAAATCATTGAAAGCTTCTTTTTTTCTTTCATTTACTTTCTCCAGCAGCTTTTTTTTGCTTTTCGTATTCAATAATTGCTGTACAACTTTCATCCAGTGTTTTTATTATTGTTTCCATGTCCGGGTTTTCAATAAAACCCTGATTAACAAGAGAAGCAAAGCCGAAGGTGAAGATCCATGTTCTAAAAAGGATTTTTTCTAATTCCTCATCCGAAAACTCTTTTAAATATTCATCCTGTTTCATTATTTTTTTTATCTCATTACTTGTAACAGATTCTACAAATTCACTTTTTTTCTGTCTTGTTATAAAGCATTCTCTAAATAGTATTTTTTCTTCCTTTGCAAACATTATGTAACCAACCCCTGTATTCATAAAGGGGTATTCTGTCCAATTTTTTTTCTGATATTCGAGTAATAGTTGGTGAGCTTTTTTTAGAAGCAGGAATTTTACCTCATTTATTGACTTAAAATGTACATAAATAGGCATCGTTGAGGTGTTAAGCTCCTTTGCAAGGTTTCTTGCTGTAATACTTCTAAAACCTTCTTTTCTTAGGATTTCAAAGGCTTTTTCTATTATTTTCTCTTTTTCAATGGTTTTTTTGGGAGGCATAAATTTAACTCCTATCTTATTATTTTTATCAAGTATTATAACTTATTTTTTAATTTTCAGGTAAAATTTGTTATAAATGTGGAGGGTTTGCCGGGAGGACCCGGACAAACCCAGCAAAAGGGTGTACCCAAAAAAGAGGAATTTTATCACTTTGTGAGGTTTTCCCATAAAAATGGCAAAGCAAATTTTTCAAATCTTTCTCCTCTTTTGCTGATATGTGTTCCATCATAGGTCATAAAAGTGTGTTTTATATTATTCTGGCTCATTAGTTCATCAAGATATTTTGAGCCTCTTACGATCCATTCGTATTCGTCCTGGTTCCCACAATCCCATGCTATAGCTCTTAGTTTAACAGGTTTTTTCTTGTAGTCCTCGATTTTTTTCTCCCAGTTTCCAAAACCATTGTTCCATGCAGATAAGACTTCCTCATCAAAACTTCCATCTTTTTTCTTTGGGTACTTAATAAAAGGAGGTTTAGCGGTGGAATCATATGCAAAGGCAGATCCATAGGCCAGGCTGAATAATTTTGGGTCATAAGTTAATCTCCAGCTTTTTGCATTATCTCTGATATATTTTATAGCCTCTTCTTTACTCATTTTTTCAAGTGTTTCCATCAGATTGAACCAGTCTTTTTCGTACGCGTTGTGGACCAATATGGTGCTTTTTTTTACCCCTTCTTTATCAAGAATTCCGGCAGAAATTGCGTAAACGACACTAAAAATCTCCGGATGTCTTAAAGCAAGGTTAAGTGCTCCGAAACCTCCCATTGAATGTCCACATATTCCCCTTGATTCAGCTTTGGGAATAGTTCTGTAGTTTGAGTCAATATAATTTACAAGATCCTTTGTAATATAGTCTTCCCAGTTCCCGGTAAGAGGGGAATTAACAAAAAAACTTCCAGAAAAGATATTTACCCCATCTACTGCTACAACTATCATTTTTCCTATATCTCCCCTTTTCAATGCCCCGTCCATAATATCCGCAAGAGGATATGCCAACGCTATAGTTCCCATAACATTATATGCCGTGATTGTGTATCCAGGCATGTAATAGATTACTGGATATCTTTTATTTTCCTTTTGATAATCTGGTGGCAGGTAAACCAGAACCTGTCTTTTTGTTGACTCTCCAAAAATATTATTTGATAGAGAAACTGCTTCAATATCTACCACTTCCATTGTACCTTTTGTGTTTTCTGAATAAAGGGTTCCCATCAAAAACACAAAACCCAGAAATAACAAAATTAGATTTTTTTGTTTCATTGTTTTCCTCCTTATATAAACTATGTTATATAACATATGTTATATTTTAATATCAAAATTTTGTTTTGTCAATAGATTTTCTAAAATTTCTTAAAAAAATTTTAAACATGAATTTTTATGGATAAAGTGAGGCAAGCTTGAATCTTTTTTGGACGGGTCATATCTCCTAATTACTCAATTCAGATTAAGTCTGTGTATTAGATGTCTTTTCTTACGAAAATTTCTTCTGGAGTTTCTATTATGTATAATCCACTTTTTGTTACAAAATACAAGAAATAGTTAATATCACCAATGGTGAGTCGGGCTTTTATTGCTGATTTAAGTTTTATTTTTGTTTTTGGATGTGTAAAACTTTTGTATTCAGTTAGATAGGTTAAAGTAATATTTTTCCCTATCTCTATAAGGTTATTAAAATCAATTTTAGCAGAAATAACAAGAGGGATGTTATCAAAGCCTCTTTCATAGAAGCCATCTTTAAGACTGTATAAGAGTGTCTCACCCTCGTAACTTACCCAAAATGTCAGTATATATTCTTGTTTCTCGCTGCCAGAAAAGAAAATAACCTTCCATAAAACCCATACCCCGCTTTCAATATCCTCGGGAAGTTGGATTATTTCAAGAAAATCAATTCTGTTTTTCTTTTCTGATAGAAGAGAAAAACTATAATTCATTTTCACTGGAAAAAGATAAACCTCTGGAAAAGAAATACTCCGGCCTCTTATGTAAATAAGCAGAAAAGTAAGGGATAGAAAGAGTTTTTTAAACCTCATTTTCATGATATTCATCTATTTCATTCTCAATTGATTCAATAGTAGAGCTTGCAAGTTGAGAAGTAAAATCTTTCCTGTCACTGAAAATAGAAGCATACTTTTCGTAGACTTCAAAGGTTTTTTCTTTCTGGCCTGCATGTTCATAAATTTTTGCAAGCAGTATTACAATTCGTGGATCATTCGGAAACTTATTAAGGTAGTTCTCACATAGTTGAATTGCTTTTTGCCAGTCTTTTCTGTCCATAGAAATTCTGATTAAACCAATTACTGCATATCGTGAGGGGTTTTCATTCATTATTTCAGTATAAATTTTTTCTGCTTCGTCAAACTTTGCAAGTCTTGAGTAACAATCAGCAAGTCTTGTTGCTATTCTTTCATTTTTTGGATCATTATTATAGAGCTTTCGCCAGTATTTTAAAGCATCTCTATATCTTCTTTTACCTCTCAGTGCATCTGCAATACCATAAAGGGCATAAAAATTGTTTCTGTCAATTTCAAGAGCTTTCTGATAATAATCTATGGCCTTATCAAACTGCTTCCAGTTTCTGTAAATATTACCCACCATCGTAAGAATATTAATAAATTTGGGATTTATTTCAAGGAGAGTTTCCCAGTATTCAAGTGCCCTGTTATATTTTTTGTGTTTATAGTAGAGATCTCCGATACCCATCAGTGCAAACTTATTCCTTGGGTTGATATTTAAAGCCATTAAGTAATATTTTTCAGCATTCTCAAAGTCATTCTTTTTCCTGTATGCATCTGCAATTCTTGTTATTACAAGGTAATCATTTGTATCCAATTCAAGTAACTTAAACCAATAAGACAATGCTTTATCCCAGTCTTTTAAACCCCTATAACTATCAGCAAGTCCGGCTATTGCTGGTTTAAAAGAGGGAGTTGTTTTTAGTATTTCTTCGTATATGGGTATAGCTTCTTCAAAATATAGCTGCTCTCGTAAAGAATCAGCAAGTCCCATTTTGGCTTTAATCAGCAGCTCTTTGTTATCAACCTTCTCTTTTTCTATTTGATGAAGAATTTCAGAAAAAATGCTCTGGCTTTCTTCAAACTCCTGTTCTTTTAGTAAAACATAAGCCTTTTCTAACTTTTCTTCTAAATTTTCCATTATTCACCTCCAGAATTAATTTAACCATGAAACAAGTCCCAGTTCATAAGGATGTATAAGGTCAGGGTGATAGGGGACAATCCTGATAGTATATTCATATCTTCCTCCATTCTCAGGTTTTAAAATTGTAGAATATTTTATCCTTCCTTCTCCTAACTCTTCCTTTATTTGCATAGGACAGGAGAGATTATCCAGTATCACATTTCCCTTATCATCAATTTTTCTATAATAAACTTCCACCCTTACGTCCTCACTTTTTATTCCGCCAAGTTTAACAACGGCTGATATTTCCACACCTTCAGATATTGTTCCTTCAATAGAGTCTCCAGATGGAATTATAGAATCAGATTCAATAAAAATATTGTTCCAAAGACCATTCACATAATTTTTCCATAATGTGAACTCTTTTGCCAGTTTGTAGTTATTTTCTTTAAATTTATTTTCCTGTATCATTGCCGGGACGTACATCTTTTCGGTATATTCTTTTACCATTCTATCAGTGCTGAAATTAGGGATAACTGTTTTCATAGAGGCTTTCATTTTTTTTATCCAGCCAACTGGAATGCCTTTCTCATTCCTTGTGTAGAAAAGAGGAACTATCTCCTTTTCAAGTTTGCTGTAAATATCTAAAGAATCTTCTTTATCCTGAAGTTCATTGTCTGGATATTCTACATCCCTTCCAATCGACCAACCGGCTTCCGGATTTTTGAAATACGCCTCTCTCCACCATCCATCTAAAACACTGAAGTTAATTATCCCATTTACTGGCCCCTTCTGACCACTGGTTCCACTGGCTTCAAGTGGTCTGCGGGGATTGTTAAGCCATATATCCACTCCCTGAACAAAATATCTTGCCACATTTAGATCATAATCCTCTACAAAAAATATTTTTCCTTTAAAACCCTCCTGTTTGGCAAGGTCAAATATCTGTTTTATAAACTGCTGTCCTGGGGTATCTTTTGGATGAGCCTTCCCGGAAAAAATGAGTTGAACTGGCATTTGTGGGTTATTCAATATTTTTTTTATTCTTTCTATGTTCCTGAATATCAAGAGAGCCCTTTTGTAAGTAGCAAATCTTCTTGCAAAGCCTATTGTTAAAATTTCCGGGTTTAAAAGTTCCCCCAATTGGTCTTCTATTTCCACGTAAGAAACTCCGTGCCTTATCCATTCTTCTTTTGCTCTTCTTCTAACAAATTCGACCATTTTTCTTTTTAACTCCTGATGAACCTGCCATAATTCCTCATCAGGGATTTCATCTATCTTCTTAAAAAATTCTTCGTTACTTAAGTTTTTTTCCCATTCTTTTCCAAGATATTTGTCAAATAAAGAGGCCATTTCAAAAGCAATCCAGCTTTGAGTATGGATACCATTCGTAATGTGAGTTATTGGGTTTTCCTCCGCTGGAAGTTGTTCCCAGACTTTTTGCCATAGCTTTCTTGATACATGCCCGTGTAGTTCACTTACACCATTTGCTCTTCCGGCTAACTTTAATGCCAGTACAGTCAGGCTAAAAATCTGGTAGCCATGAGGATCAATTTCTCTACCGAGTTCCATAAATTCATTTTCCGTAATTTTTACACTTTCCCAATAATTTTTAAAGTATTTTGCCTGGAGCTGAAGGGGAAATGCATCATTTCCTGCAGGGACAGGTGTGTGCGTTGTAAAAATAGTATTTGTACGTATATAAGTTAAAGCTTCATTAAAACTAAGCCCTTTTTCTATTACCAGATTTTTTATTCTTTCGAGGCCTGAAAAAACAGAATGACCTTCATTCATGTGCCAGACGTCTGGTTTATACCCGAGTTCATTTAGAGCTTTTACCCCTCCCATTCCGAGGAATATTTCCTGTGTAATTCTCATTTCCTGATCTCCACCATAAAGCTGTGAAGTAAACCATCTATCTTCAGGTCTGTTTTCTGGGGTATTTGTATCAAGTAATATTACCTCAGCTCTTCCAACTTTCACTTTCCAGAGATTTGCGTAAACTTTTCTACCCGGCAGATTTACAAATATTTGAACCGCTTTATTACCGTTGAAAATCTTTTGTAAAGGCAGCTGGTTAAAATCAAGATTATAGTAGATTGCTTCCTGCCAGCCTTCAGAGTTAATTCGCTGGTTAAAGTATCCCTGTTTGTATAAAAGGCCAACCCCTACTATTGGCAATCCTATATCACTGGCACTTTTAATGTGGTCCCCTGCAAGCACACCCAATCCACCTGAATAAATAGGAATAGATTCGTGAAAACCGTATTCGGCTGAAAAATAAGCTACAAGTTTGTCCTTGTGTTCTGGAAAATTCTTTGCAAACCATGTTTCCTTTTCATTCATGTACTCATCAAATTTTTTCATTACTTTTTCATATAAAGAAAGATATTCTTTATCTTCACAAACCCTCAAAAGTGACTTTTGATCTATTTCAAGGAGGAATTTTACAGGATTATGATAAACCTTTTCCCATAAGATTTGATCTATATTTATGAAAAGTTTTTGTGCTTCGTAATTCCAAACCCACCAGAGATTAAATGCAAGTTCCTTTAATCTCGATATTGGGGAAGGTAAAGAAGGCTCTATCTTTAAAGTGCCTACATATTTCATTTTAAGTTCCTTTTATGGATACTAACTTGAATAAATACTCATTTTAACATAATAATTTTAATAAATATTTTATAATTGCTATTCTTTTTGAAGTTAATTTAAGTCCATTTTCTTTAAGTGCTTCTTTGTATTTAGTCATTTTTTCTACCCTTAAATAGAAATCATTTCTATTTATTTTACATAAAAAAACTATTTTCTGTCAACCTCGGAGGTTAACAAGGGGTTCTGCCATGTAGGAGCTTCTGAAAAATGGACCTGCAAATACATTTTTAAATCCCATTTTTTTCCCTATTTTTTCAATTTCTTTAAACTTTTCTTCTGATACAAATTCTTTTACAGGATATGAATTTTTTGATGGAGAAAGATATTGACCTACAACAAGATAATCACAGCCATAATTTAAAAGGTCTTCCATTGTTTTATAAATTTCATCTTGTTTTTCTCCAAGTCCAAGCATAATTGCTGATTTTGTTATAAACCCATTCTTTTTACAATAATTAATTACTTTAAGAGATTTTTTATAATCTGCTTTTGGTCTTATAAAGGGATATAAATTTTCAACCGTTTCTATATTGTGAGAAATAATATCTGGCTTTGAAGTAAATAAAATTTTTAAATTTTCTAAATTTCCTCCAAAATCAGGAATTAAAACCTCAATAAATATTTCTTTGTTTTTTTCTTTAATTTTTTCCACTGTTATTGAAAATTGTTCTGCACCCCCATCAGGTAAATCATCCCTTGTAGGAGAAGTTATAACAACATATTTCATATTCAATTTTTTAACAATCTCAGAGATTTTTTCAGGTTCTTCCTCATCAATTTTTTCTGCCTTGCCTTTATTTACAGCACAAAATTTACAGTTTCTTGTACAAATATTGCCAAGTATTAAGAATGTTAAATATTTTTTACTAAAACACTCATAAACATTAGGACATACAGCGCTTTTACATACAGTATTTATTCCTTTTTCTTTCAAAATACTTTCAACAATTTCATAATTTTTACTCTGGAACGCCCTTTTTTTAATCCATA
>FWPU01003044.1_pt1 | contig 39942 bp, 39 predicted proteins | sample 2228361 | NCBI WGS metagenome assembly FWPU01 (sample SAMEA103939777, study PRJEB20133) | metagenome | reverse complement strand
AGCTCCAACAGGGTGAATGCGCATTGTGTGACGCGCTTTTCACAGGACCCCAGGTCTTTACTGTCGGTGGCATAAGGAGAGAGGCTCGCGGGGGTGTGCTGACAGGATATATCAATGGAAGCCTTGGGCAGATTAGCAACCGTGGAATAGTACGCGTACTCGAGGTGCTCGGCCTGAAACCCTTTGTAGGTATACCACTCTTTGCAGGCGATCATTGCATCGGCTTTTGGATGTGCGACAAACGAGGGCTGCCCATCATTCTTGGTGAAGAGGGGAAGGCGTTTGTTGCGTCAATTTTTCATGCACTTGGTCTGGCGATAGAACGAGCAGATCAGTACCAAGATATGAAAAAGAAATTGAATCGGAGCTATGAAGAACGGTTGCGACGCGAGTCCTTGGCCTCGGTTGCCTCATTGGTAAAAGACCTCTCCCATGTCATATCCTCTCCGGTCCGAAGGATTATTAATGCTTCGTCACTACTGTCTGAAAAGGTAGATGAACTCATTCAGCACAAGGCCAGTATGGATACGTTTCGAGTGCTGAAAGAAGGAATCGACGTAATACACGCGGCCTCGATGCTTACTCGGGCCTATGTCGGCTATTTGAGAGACGTCGCTCGTGTAGAGCAGCTCGATCCCGTGCTGTGCGAATCAGACATCGTTGCGTGCATCCACAGCGCCTGGTTCGAACGGGTCTCACGGTTTTATCCCTCGGTACGCCTGACTATTGAAGAGAGCAACGAGCCTGTAACGGCGTTCCTGTATGATCCCTTGCAGATCACGTCAGTGATGGCTAATCTTTTCATGAATGCGGCGCAGGCGATGAAGGATGGGGGAGGTAACATTAAGGTCTCTGTCGGCGCTGTAGGGGGTTTTGTGAGGATAATCGTCGAAGACGATGGACCGGGCATTCCCGAGGATATCCTGAAGGACATATTTTCACTTGAAATGAGAATGAAACCCAACTGGCGGGGTGATGGTGCAGGTACCGGGCTGCTGATATGTAAAGAAATTATATTTCGCCATCGGGGAAATCTGTGCATTAGCAGCAAGGGTGGGACACACAGAAGAAGGTATGGGGCACCGGTTGAGTTCACGCGAGAGCGTCGGGACCATGGCACACAAGTATGCATAGAACTTCCTTACTGCAGGGTGTGTGTGGGGGGCAATGAAACGGCAGTATATGGGATTCGACGACTATAGCGTGTATCCCGTACTCATCGTGGATGATGAGGAGGATTTTCTCAGGATATTTGAGGGGCTGGGAGATTTGTTTCACTTGCATATCGAGTCATTTCCTTCAGAAGCGCTCATTCACATACAGAGATGTTCTTATTGTGTGGTTATCTCTGACAACAAAATGCGATACGATCCTGAGATGCCTGAAGACGAATGGGCCGGAGTGAACTTTTTGCGAAACGTAAAACTCATTGACAGTCATCCTCTCAGGGTGCTGGTAACGGGTTGGAGCAAGGAGGGCATACGTCCGAGCCTCTCAAGCGAGGCCGATGTCAATATCGTCATCGATAAATTGGAGGTGCTCACGGACAAAGAGTGGGGCGATACCTTACGAAAGATCATTGATATCCACAAGAAAGTTCATTGAAGCAACCCAAAGGGATGCACGGCAGATGGTTCGCGTGCCGGAGGAAGTATGGAAGGTGTTGCATACAGAGACCATAAGGTGCTCTACATAGACGACGAGAAGGAAGAACGCGCGTGTTTCGAACTCGAATGCGGAAACACCTATAGTGTTATTGCCACTGGAGACTTTGATCGCGCGCACCATATTCTGGAGTCACGAAAAATATGTGTGATCATATGCGATAGCCGGATGCCTTTGCGGAAGGGAGCGGCGATCGATCCTTATGCAGGGCTGCACTTTTTCAAGCAAATGCGCAAACAGTATCCACTTGTTTTGCGAGCCCTTATTACGGGAATTCCAAGGAAGGATCGGTGCATCCCGTTTGACCTTTTGAACGAGGCTGGAGTGGACAGATGGATCGACAAATTGGAACGACCTCCATGGCCAGTTGTGGTCAAGGAGCTTATAGAAAAGCACGTTGCCGAGAATCTTGTTGCATGTGCGGGACGTACGACAGAGAAAGAGTGGTTCCCTGGTGTGGTAGGTGACAGCAAGGTTATGAATGACCTGATATGCCGTATCGAACAGATATGCGACAGTGGGTTAGTTCGGCCTGTGCTTATTATTGGGGAGAGTGGAGTAGGAAAGGAGCTCGTGGCAAAGGCTATACATAACAGGGGAAGCAGAAAAGACAAACCGTGCTATGTCTTCTCCAAAGCAGAGATTTCAGGAGATATGGCACGGGCGGCCCTTTTTGGATACGCCCGCGGTGCGTTTACAGGTGCCTATGCAGATACCCCTGGTGCATTTGAAATGGCCCACCAAGGGACCCTGGTCATCGACGACGTTCAGAATCTGTCATTGGATGTGCAATCGGACCTTCTACGAGTGCTCGAGCAGGGTACTTTTAGACGACTTGGTGCGGGAGAAAAAGAGCGGATAGCCGATTTTCAAATCATTTGCTCGATAAACGAGGACCCTGACCGTTTGATCAGTCGAGGAAGGTTGCGTCCTGACTTTTACTACCGTATCTGCAGTGTAACGATCAAGGTCCCTCCTTTAAGGGAACGAAAAGAGTGCATTCCGATTCTCGTCAATCAATTCATCGAAGAGTTCAACAGAGAGGCTGACTTTCGCATGGGCTATGGTGCACCAAAGCACATTACAGGGATAGAGTCTGCCGCCTTGGAAATGCTTGTCGCACACAACTGGACAAGAAACAATGTGAGGGAATTGAAGAACACCGTCTTGTCAGCCTGGATCAATGCGTCTAAGGATATTATTCGTAAAGAGGATCTGGAAGGATGCATCGAGGATCCAGAGCCGATCTCGCGTGAGCCCACGCGTCAGACGGAAACACCATGGAACAATGTGATGAAGCATTTGAGAAAACTCGTAAAGACCGGGCAAGTGCAAGCTGTGTTATGGGCTCATATCATTTCAGGAGGCAATATGCGGGAAGCCGCACGTTTGCTCGGCATGACTGGGAGTGTCGATAGCAGTAGAGTGCGTCTGCACCATTTCATAAGAAAACATGGTCTGGAAACGATGATCGAACAGAGGACGAGGGAAATACTTCATGAGTGTGTCATTAAGGCGGAGGGTAATGTGGAAAAAGCCGGAGTGCTCCTTCGTCAGCAATTGACTGAGCTGCTTCCGTATGCACCGACCCCCTTCATTGATGGACAAACGTTTGAACATATCTTGAAGAAGTTTAAGCTCGCCTAAGCCCCTGTTCACTGTTCTCCGCAGTGTGTTCTTTTGTGCAATGTAGTCCTCTCGCTACACATCTCTTACGGAAACGTACGCTTGTGATTACACCCGTAATGCGACCTTGAGGCGAGGACCATATAACATGCCGAAAAGCAACCATCTCTTTTGTGCCGACCCACACCCTCACCTGGCATGATTCGTGCTCCTTATGAATGGCAGCAATGGGAAGGAACCATTCTTGGTAATTCCACAACAGGGGTGAGCTATGGCACGTGTACTTCTTATAGAGAACGACCTGGTCTTACGTACATCTCTACGGACGATCCTAGAGTGTGCAGCCTTCGAGGTAGAGGAGGCCTCCACCGCTCGGGATGCTGCGCGAGCAATGAGCAAAAAGAGGATCGATCTTGTGGTAACGGACGATCTTTTCGAGTCAGCGGACAGCAGTGAGTCGCTGATGACTATTGTCAGAAAGACAAGGCCTCGGCCAGCGGTGATCTTGATCTCAGGACACGGCGACGGCCATAGGGAGCTGCTCGCCCAAGCGACTGGAGTTCATACACTCCTCACTGAGCCCTTTGATCTCAATACGGTCGTGGCGACCTGTTGTCAGGCCCTCTTATAATGTGAATCCAGATAACCCACACTTTACACGCCTACCTCTTCATGCCCTTAAGGGTGCATGAAGGGGGGTGTCTGTTGCGGGGACAGCAATGAAATCAGATGCATTTACGCTTTGTTGGGTAGGTAACCAGGAAGGCAGGATGCGGGGTGCAGTCGAGCACGCGTCAGATCTCGCTCTCGAGGCCCATTTTCTTCGGTTTCCAGGATCGGACAAGGCTATACTCAAGGAGCTGCGACCTGGTGCGCTCTTTGTGGACATGGAAGGCCAAGACCATCACCAGAAGGAACTCGTCCGATGGATGTCATTTTGCAAAGAAGTCAATCCTGCGGCACGGATGTTTGTGGTGGTGCCTGATCATTTTCGAATGAACATGCCAGAGCACATGGATAGAGGCATCGATCTCATTATTCCTCTCTCTGAGATGGAAGGGCACATATCGTTTTTTGTCAGATGCCTTATTCACCATCACCAGGCAGCGCATGCAATGCGATTACTCAAGAAGGAGTTCGTAAGGAAACACTGCTTCCAGGGGATGATCGGAAAGTCAGCAGCCATGCAGGACATCTTCCTTCAGATTCAGAAGTGCGCCACGTCAAAGGCAAATATCTTGATCCGCGGGGAGAGCGGGACAGGCAAGGAACTGGTCGCGCTCGCAATACACACGTTGAGCAGCCGCGGCCACGCAAATATGGTGACCGTCAACTGCGCAGCTATCAACGACAATCTGCATCAGAGTGAACTGTTCGGTCATGAAAAAGGTGCCTTTACCGATGCAAAGTTCAGAAGAGTCGGCTACTTCGAGCTGGCGCACAATGGCACGCTTTTTCTTGACGAAATAGGCGACATCTCCCCAGCTACCCAGGTGGCGTTACTGAGGGTTATCGAAGGGAAAGAATTCTTTCGAGTGGGCGGCCTGGAGCCGATCCAAGTCGATGTTCGCGTTATTTCAGCCACAAATCGAAATCTTGAGGAGATGGTGCGCCAGGGGCGCTTTCGAGAAGACCTTTTCTACCGGCTCAACGGCTTCAGCCTTACACTGCCACCCTTGCGGGATAGGAAAGAGGATATCCCTTTGCTCGCCGAACACTTTCTGAGGAAGTTTTCAAAGGCCGAAGGCAAAACATTCGTGGGTTTTACTGAAGAGGCGCTTGACCTACTTGCCTGCTATCATTGGCCAGGAAATGTTCGGGAGCTGGAAAACGAGCTTCAGAGAATTGTCATCCAGACAGATGGTGGCAATCTCATAAGCTCTGAAATGATTTCCCGGCACATGAATGTGATAGAGTCGTTTCGATCACCTGCAGCTATGGTCGTGCCCTCGCTCAAGGTCCGCATGAAGCAGGTAGAAGAGTACTTTATCAAAGAGGCACTAAAGCTCAATTATGGCAACAGAACGCGCGCAGCCCGCCATTTGGGCATCAGTAGAGAGGGACTCCACAAGAAGCTGGTGAGGTATAAAATTCACTGAATCGTGTGGATATGAGAATGAGCCAAGGTGCTAGGACGCGCTCGTGCGCACGAGCTGTTTGAGGCGGTTCTTGAGAAAGGTGTGGCGATGCTGCGTCTTGTTGTTCTTGACTGCGATAGCCACAGCCTTCTTGGTGCCCACCAGGACAACGAGCTTCTTGCCACGCGTGATGGCAGTGTAGAGAAGGTTTCTCTGAAGCAGAAGGTAATGTTGGGTGAGCAGCGGTAGCACGATAGCAGGATATTCGTTTCCTTGGGATTTGTGCACTGATATTGCATAGGCAGGCACTAGTTCATCCAATTCTGTGGCATCGAACGAGACGAGTCGACCGTCGAACAGCACGGTCAGTTCATTTGTCTCCTCGTAGTTATTGCGGATCTGCATCACCTTGTCACCGACTCGATATATGGAGGTACCTCGCTTGAGATGCGGGCCATGGGGGTTCAGCCTTTGCTGAAGGAGTGTGTTGAGATGTTCGGCACCCGCAGCTCCCTTATGCATCGGGCATATCACCTGGATGTCATCGATCGGGTCAAACCCAAAACGCTCTGGAATTCGTTCTGCGCAGAGTTCCAGTATGATAGCTGCGACCCGCTCAGGATCGTCTTCTTCTATGTAGTAGAAATCCTCGAGCGCGTTGCCCGTGCGCGGGGTAAATATGGGGAGATTTCCCTGGTATACGCGATGGGCATTGGTAGTGATCATGCTTTCCATGGCTTGCCGAAAGATGTGAGTAAGCCAGACCACACCGGCGACTCCTGATTCGATAAGATCGTCGAGGATCCTTCCCGCGCCCACCGAGGGAAGCTGATTGATATCACCGATCAGGATGAAGGAGGCGTGTGGGGGCAATGCCTTGATAAGATGGTATGCAAGTATGCAGTCGAGCATGGAAGATTCGTCGATGATCACGAGATCACCGTTGAGCGGATGGTCTGGACCTCTGAGGAATCCGCCTCGCTGATACTTGTATTCGAGCAAACGGTGTATGGTCTTCGCAGGCTCTCCTGTAACTTCTTGAAGACGTTTGGCTGCGCGTCCTGTAGGGGCTGCCAACAGGCAGCGCAGACCGAGCGTCTTGTAGATCGACACCAGGGCCCGGACGAGTGTTGTCTTCCCCGTGCCCGGGCCTCCTGTAATAACGAGAAGTTTTTCTCTGAGTGCCATCTCCAGGGCTCTTTTTTGTTCGAGGGCAAGGGATATGCCCAAGGCACGTTCTGCACGAGCCACTGCATCCGATGGATTGATGAAGGGTACGGGATGAGGCGATCGAAGAAACTCACCCAAATAGTGGGCTATCCCTGTCTCTGCTGCGTGGAAGGCAGGAAGGTATACGCCTTTGTTGTTTTCCTGAAAGGTTTCGATGTCCTCGTTGAGGTCTTCGATGATGATTCGACGCTTCTGGTAAAGTCCAGCAATAGCACGGTGCAGGATTTCTATGTCAGAGATACCAAGGACCTCTTTGCCACTTTGTACCAGCGTAGGGTACGGCAAATACACGTGTCCGTGGTTCGCCGCCTCTTCCAACACATACAGTAGGCCTGCCTCGGCTCGTTGCACAGAATGGGGATCAATACCCATGGCCTGAGCGATACGATCAGCGGTCTTGAATCCAATGCCAAGGACCTCAGTTGCAAGTCGGTAGGGGTTTTCCTTGAGAAGTGGAATTGCATGATCCCCATAGTGCTTGTAAATACGTGTTGCAAGAGATGGTCCGACACCGTAGTCTTGAAGAAACAGCATGAGACGTCGTATTCCGCGTTGTGCTTCCCATGCAGTTCGTATCTGAGCGGCTCGTATCGGACCTATACCTTCTACCTCTGTGAGGCGCTCAGCCTCGTGTTCAATGACATGCAGTGTCTGCTCACCGAATTGGCTTGTCAGGCGTCGGGCCATGACAGGTCCGATCCCTTTGATGAGTCCACTGGATAAATAGCGTTCGATTCCTTCGATCGTTGTAGGTGTGGTTACCTGATAGCTTGATGCCTGAAATTGCCGGCCGAATCGCTTGTGATGTTTCCATTCCCCCTGCACTAGGAGGAGTTCGCCCGGCGAAACCCCGAGGAGATTTCCTACGACGGTGATAGGTTCGTCCTGGCCCTTTGGTTTGAAGCGGGCCACGGTATAACCGTTCTCTTCGCTCACAAAGAGGATCTGAAGGAGTTCTCCCTCGATACACGTATGCATGGATAGGAGTAGTAGGTTCCTTTGTTTGTCGAGCAAATAACTCTATCGATGAGAACCATCAGGTAGGGGATGAGCCATCTTTCTTGTCAGCTTCTTTTTTCTTTTGTTCTTCTTGTTCCATCTTCTCGTAAGGACATCCGCCTGGTGGAGGCCCTTCTCCCCATGGTGGTGTGTACCTAGGAACGAATTGTACGTTACCCATCTGTTTTAGTTCATTGAGCGTTTCAGTATAGGTCCGCTCCACAGTGGAAGAAACAGCGGAAACGATTTTTCTGGTCTTGCGGCTTCCGCACTTCTTGCATTTCCTTCCTAAGAAGTGCCACTCATCAAGTTTCACAAAATACTCGCTTACATAGCCACACTTGCGGCATTGGTATTCGTAGATTGGCAACGGTAGCTACCCCTTTGTTTGTGAGCTGCTGGTGCTAAGCTACTATGAACGTATAGTATATGAGATGCCTTTCATACTAAAGGAGGAATCCTTGCGTCGTCAATATTCGACATAGATAGAACCAGAGAATCTATCGTGCATGTGAGGGCTGTCTCTTTCAAAGCTCTTACAATGGTATTAGAATCGGATGCAGACGGCCTGGAGAAGAGTGCACAGCAAAAAACGTGAAGTCATTTAGTAGATGTTGAATGTAACTAGTTGATACAAAAAATGAAAATAAAATTGCTTCCGCAACATATCGTAGAAAAGATTGCTGCAGGTGAGGTGGTGGAAAGGCCTGCCTCTGTGGTCAAGGAGCTTATGGAAAATGCCCTTGATGCCCTTGCACAGCGGGTCATTGTGAAGGTCGGTCTAGACCAAGTGGCCCAACCCATAGAGGTCATCGATGATGGGGAAGGGATGAGTCAGGATGAGGTGCTCTTAGCTATTCAAAGACATGCGACGAGTAAGATCTCTGCAGAGACTGACTTGCATGCCATAAAAACACTGGGTTTTAGAGGAGAGGCACTTCCTAGCATCGCGGCAGTTGCACAGTTGTATATCGAAACAAGACAACAGGATGCAGAGGTTGGGGTACGAGTCGTGGTTGAGTCAGGCACAGTTACCTCGATTGAAGCCAGTGGTGTTCCAAAGGGCACTAGGGTATGCGTAAGAGAGCTGTTTTCCTCCACGCCTGCACGTCGAAAATTCTTGCGTTCTCCAGCGACCGAGTGGAACCACATACAGTCCGTATTCGAGCGCATAGCACTTTCCCGGCAGGATGTGCACTTTCAGTTATGGAGGGGGAAGAAACAGTGGTTGAACGCCCCTCCTACGCAGGATCTCAGGCAGCGGATAGGTCATATTATGGGCTGGGAACTTTCCGAGCATGCGTATCCATTTGAAGCAGAGGAGGGCGGGTTCAGGATGTATGGAATGATAACCGAACCCGAGTACCATGGATTGACGCCACGACACATGCTGTTTTTCGTGAACAGACGGCCTGTCAAGGATCTGTTTTTGCAAAGGACTCTGCGAGGCTGCTACCAGGGCCACATCCCAAAGGATCGGTACCCAGGGGTGTTGCTCTTTCTCGAGCTTCCATTTGACCAGGTTGACGTCAATGTGCACCCTGCAAAACTCGAGGTACGATTCGCCCATCCGAATCGTATTGCCTCGCTTGTGACTACGACGATAACACGTCTACTCAAGGAGGCGCCATGGGATCGAAACGCTATTCGCTATACCCATGAGCAGAGAGACCTACCAAGAAGTGCCTCTTCCGGTGTCCTCGGTAATCAGGAGAGATATCCGTGTCTGGATGCCCAGCAGTCCAGTCTACTAGTAGAAGAGGGCAAAGAGAGATCTCCTGCCTGCTACCTCGATGGTCAGGAACGTCACTTCACAAATGACATTAAGAGTGTTGCAGAACTTACTGGTACAAAAGAGGAATATGCCGGTGAATACAGTCGAAGTGCCCGCGATGGGTATGGCAGATTCGCTGATCTGCGCGTATTGGGACAGTTTCATGACGAATTCATCGTGTGTGTTTCTGGAGAGCATCTCGTACTCCTTGATCAACATGCAGCTCATGAACGGATTGTGTTCGAAAAGCTCAGACAGAGCTTTGCGAACGCTGGTATTGACCAGCAAGCCCTGCTTGTGCCCTCTACGGTAGAACTCTCCAGGCGTGATGCAGAGGTCCTGGAGAAACGGCTTGCCGAGGTGCAGACGTGGGGCCTGGAGATCGAATACTATGGTGGCAATAGTTTTGCTGTAAAAAGTGTTCCCTCACTTCTTGCCGGCGCAGATCCTGCCTTGCTTCTCAAGGACATTGCCGAAGAACTTTGCGAGGCAGAGCGATCCACCTGCATCGAAGAGCTTCGTGACCGTATCTTTGCGAGAATGGCATGTCATAGTGTGGTGCGGGGCAAACGACGTATGGCACCCGAGGAGATCAATGCGCTTTTGGTAGAGATGGATAACGTTGACATAACCCTCAGGTGTCCTCATGGTAGGCCAGTTCTGACTGCATGGTCGCTTGCTGAGATCAGGAAGCGTTTCCATAGAACCTGAAGCACGCGTTGCACTATGGAAAAAATAGTGGTGATTGTGGGTCCCACAGCAGTAGGAAAGAGTACCTTTGCATTGGAGCTGTCCGAACACATCGGTGGTGAGATCATCACGGCTGATTCCATGCAGGTGTATAGATACATGGATATTGGCACTGCAAAGCCTTCGCGCGAAGACCGGGCGAGGGTGCCCCATCATCTGATCGACATTGTCGATCCTGACGAGTGTTTCAATGCTGCTCGATACCGGACAGAAGCACGGCGAACGATCGAAGGTATTGTGCAGAGAGGAACCATTCCAGTTGTGGTAGGAGGAACAGGTCTATACATCAAGGCGCTCACAAGGGGCCTTTTCCCTGATCCAACTGCTCGTACACCGAAGACCTGGAACGAGCGGCTTCAGTCGTTTGAGTGGCTTGGCCAGGATCCGTGGAAGCAACTTGCGGACATTGATCCTCGCACCGCTGCATCGATCAATCCACATGATCGGGTACGAGCCCAACGTGCCTTGGAGGTATATCAGGCAACGGGTGTAAGCATAAGAACATTGCAGGCCTCGCATGCATTTCGTAACAAGACCTACGACACCTTAGTGCTCGGACTCACCATGGATCGAGGCGTGCTGTACCAGCGTATACGTGAAAGAATCGATCGCATGGTCGAGGCAGGACTGATCGATGAAGTGAGGAGCCTTCTTGACCGCGGGTATTCTGAGCAACTTCCTTCGATGAAGGCTCTTGGCTATCGTCACCTAACTGGTGTTGTTTTAGGGAGGATGAAGCTGGAAGAGGCACTGCACCGCTATAAAAGAGATACGATACGCTATGCCAAGAGACAGATGACATGGTTCCGTCACCAGGAAACACCACTCTGGTACGAGCCTCCGTATCCGCTTCATGAGATTGTGGAGCAGGTAAAGAGATTTTTAGGAGATAATTAGGCAGTTATGATCAGAGGCTAGAAATTCCTTAAAAAGAACTCGTTTGTGTAATATGGAACTTGATTTTTGGAAGGGTACTTCTATAATTTCACTTGCTAAATCTTCTCCCGATATCATTGCCGAATCACCGCAAGACGTAACGGTCGCCTACGTTATTCGGAATGCACACAGGATGAGATAACAGCGAAGAAAGGGATCTGCGAGGCCTGTCAGCGATATGTCCACACATACGACACAACCATCGGATGATGAAAGAGAGATTCAAGAGCTTCGCAAGAAGGTCGATGAAGTAGACGATCAGATTCTCGAACTGCTCAACCAGAGGGCCACCCTCGTCATTGAGATCGGCAAGATCAAGGCGACGAAGAACAAGGAGTTTTACGCCCCCAAGCGTGAGCAAGAGATCTATCAGCGACTTATCCAGCAGAACAGAGGACCGTTTCCTGTCCATGGCATTCGATCAGTGTTCAGGGAGATTTTTTCTGCCTCGCTCTCTTTGGAAAAGCCGCTGACGGTCTCATTTCTTGGACCACGTGCCACGTTTACGCATCTGGCATGTATGGAGTATTTTGGCCGATCTGGCAACTTTCTCCCGGAGAAGAATATACGGGATGTATTTGAGGGTGTGGAACGAGAGAGGGTCGATTTCGGTATCATTCCTATTGAGAATTCAACCGAAGGGGTTATCCCCCATACGTTGGATCTCTTCGTCGATTCCGATGTCAGAATATGCGCAGAAGTGCTCATGGAAATTTCACTCGACCTGCTCTCCCGATATTCGCGCATTGGGGACGTGCAAAAAGTATATTCGCATCCGCATGCGATCGCTCAATGCAAGAAGTGGCTGGAGACACATCTGGCTGATGCACAGATTATCGATGTGGAAAGCACGGCCCGCGCTGCTGAGATTGCGATGAGTGAGCCGCACAGCGCAGCCATAGCGAGCAGCTTTGCAGGAAAACTCTACGATCTCAATGTGCTCGAGCGAAGGATCCAGGATCACCCGCACAACTACACACGGTTTGTGGTCATCGGCAAAAAAGAGATTGAGAGGACAGGTAACGACAAAACATCTGTGGTGTTTTCCCTTAAAGATAACATAGGGGCACTCTACAATGCGCTCAAGCCCTTTGCCGATCATCGGATCAACCTTACCAAAATTGAATCCCGCCCTCACAGAAGGATTCCCTGGGAGTATCTCTTCTTTGTCGACATGGAGGGACACAGGGACGATGAGAACGTAAAAAAGGCCCTGGATGAACTCAAGAACGTATGTAGTGAGTTCAAACTGTTGGGGTCCTATCCGCGAGGCAAAGGAACACAGGCTGGCGAGCAACCCACAGAGAACCACTGACGCGGTACTAGACCTCTCTGCCTTCTACCTGCACCGCCACAAATAGGCTGTCTAATTATTACTCGTTCGGCAGAACAGAGCATCGCAGCATGAGCATCGCGTTCATTGGTTATGGTCGAGGTGGAGCACCATTAGCAGACCATCTGCAACGTTTGGGTCACCAGGTCAGATTGGCGGCCAAAGAACCGAATTCCGAGAGCGTGAAAAGGGCGCTGGCAAAGAATACAACCTAAAGGTTGCCGCGCCCAAGGTTGCTGTCAGTGATGGGGACGTCATGTTCCTCGCAACACCTTTCCAAGCCAACGAAGCCGCGCTAAGAGGAGTGGCTGATGAGATTAAGGGGAACATTCTCGTTGACTGCACTAACCCTGTTGTCCCCAATCTCAGCCATGGATTGAATAACGTCCAGTCCGGTTCGGAGATGGTGCAGGCACTCGTTCCGGATACCAAGGTTGTCAAGATGTTCACGATCTATGGCTTTGGGAACTTCGAGGATTCGTCCTCCCCGGGATACAATGTCAAGCCGGCTGTGATGTGCTGCGGAAACGATCCCGTCGCCAAGGAGATAGTTGCATAATTGATCGCAGAGCTTGGCTGGCATCCGCTTGACGTTGGCGGCCTAGAACAGGCATTACATTTGGAGCACATGACACTGCTATTGGGGCGGATGGTTTGAGTAATGGGTCATTCGCCCAATATGGTGTGGGCCGTATTATGTCCCATTTACATGATGTGGTGTAAATAATCCGGTACAACAACCCTGGGGTCTTTGGCATAGACGATATGGGATTCAATCCCTATTCCAAAAATAAAGCTGTGCCTTTTTTTGTTCTTCATCGAGTAGGCGGAGTTTTTATTTCTTCATGGCCTCCCTCCGCGCTGTGCGCTGCTCCAAACCCTCGGCCTCTGAACTACGCTTTGTGGCCCCATACAAGGCTAGAAGATTCTCAAGGCTTGTCGCCACATGAGGATGGTTAGGGCCTACATGCTGATCAGTGGCTTCCAGTGCTTTTCGAGCGAGCACAATGGCACGGTCATAGTTGCCCGCGCAATAGCGTTCCATCGCTTCCCCAAGGGGCGTTTCCCATTCAATGCCAGTGCCTTGTGCATGCGTGAGAGAACTCGATGTGGCAAAAAAGAGCAAGGAGAATGCGAAGGCCCACAATATCATGAGTACTCTTGTGCGTTTCATACAATCTCCTTTCGCATGGTTCATGGTGCACGTGGTATATCTGACGGGAAAAGACTCTTGGGGCAAGTAATCTTGGGTACATGAAGAAAACGGCCACACTATTGCGTACCTATGGGTTGAGTCTGCGAAGGGTGAGACAGCAGGCCCGTGGGACTGCACACGTTCGTATCCAACTGTCTCAATGAGAGAGAACAGCTCCGAGTGCAAGGTATAGCGGTTGTGGTGGGACAAAAGGGCCTGCAAGGGTTGAGCAAGCTGAATAGAAGTGCTAGAGTGCGTGTAGGAAGAGAGAAGGGCTAACGTCTTGCTTTCTTTCGTGGGGTTCCGTGCCCTCCATGACAGATCCGGTCCGTCTAAGTAGCTGCTTAATGTGCTTGAGAAAGAAAGGGCCGTTCGCTCAATAGGCGAGGCAACTAACTCTGTATCATTTGTAACGAGCGTGAATACTACACCTCCAAGACCGTTCTTTGAACGCCTTACCATTGTGGGCGTAGGGCTCATTGGAGGCTCGCTAGCCCGAGCAGTGCGACAACGAGGCCTTGCTGGCTATATTACGGGGATGGGGCGAGGTGAGGAAAATCTCAAGAAGGCACTCGAGCTTGGCGTGATAGATGACATTGCTCATAGTATCCCTGAAGGAATTAGCTCTGCTGATCTCATCGTGCTCGCCACGCCTGTCTGTACCATCCCTCCCCTACTCAAGGCGATCGCTCCTTTTCTACGACCAGGGGCGATCGTGACAGATGTCGGAAGTGTCAAAGGTCCTATTGTGGAAGCAGCAGACCGCGTATATGGGCCACACAATCCTTTTGTAGGTGGACATCCCATAGCGGGGACCGAGCATTCTGGGGTCGAGGCGTCGTTTCCTTCGTTGTTCGAGAAGCGCAAGTGCATTCTCACGCCTTCTCCTACAACGAATACAAACGCACTCGAAACAATCAAGCTCCTTTGGACCGAGGTAGGGGCAGATGTGGTGACTATGGAGGTTGTAGAGCACGACATGATCATGGGTGTCGTCAGCCATCTACCACATATCGTTGCCTATGCGCTCGTCAACACGGTAGATCGGGTCGACCGAAGCGTTCAGAATGTATACGGATTTACTGCAGGTGGGTTCAAGGATTTTACCAGGATCGCCTCGAGTCATCCTGAGATGTGGCGAGACATCTGTCTGATGAACCGGGAGATGATCCTCGAAGCCATCGATCATTTTAGTTCCTGCCTCAGTGAAATGAGGACCTTTGTCGAACAACGAGATGCAGAGGGACTGACAAAGGCATTCCTCAACGCGCGTAATGCACGATTGCGTATTCCCACGTAGAGGTGGTTGAGCAGTGAGCGAGCGTGCTGTTCATACCGTTACATTGCACCCGGCGAGGGCATTGGCCGGAGAGGTCACGGTCCCAGGTGACAAATCAATTTCGCACCGTGCACTCATTCTCGGTGCCTTGGCTCACGGGAAATGTGTGATCGAGAATCTCTCATCCGGAGGTGACGTAGCAAGTACCTGGAAGTGTCTTGCAGCACTGGGTGTCACTATCGAGAAGGCGCACGACGTTGTTGTCGTTGAGGGGAGTGGAGGATACCTCCCTCGCGAACCACTAGAGGTGTTGGATGCTGAGAACAGCGGTACCACCATGAGGATGCTGACTGGTCTGCTGGCAGCTCAACCATTTTTCTCGGTCATCACGGGAGACGCCTCCCTTCGGAGGAGACCCATGTCCAGGGTGGTTACGCCCTTGCGAAGCATGGGTGCTACGATTTGGGGTCGGGAGGGAGGTCGGTTTGCGCCGCTTGCTATTCAGGGAGGAAAGCTCAGGCCTATCCATTACCAGTCGCCTGTCGCAAGCGCTCAAGTCAAATCATCGATTATGTTGGCAGGTTTGTTTACCGATGGCGAGGTAACGGTAGAAGAACCATTGCCTTCCCGGGATCATACGGAACGACTTCTCAAGTATTTCGGCGCAAATGTATCCTGGAATGACACCGCAGTACGTCTTACACCAGGTCGTACACTTCAGGCACGAGATATCCATGTTCCAGGTGACCCGTCGTCTGCAGCGTTTTTTATCGTTGCGACGTTGATCACCGAGCATTCTGAGGTGGTGATCCGAAACGTCGGAATAAATCCCCGACGAATTGGCTTTGTCCATATTCTCAAACGCATGGGGGCTCGTATCGAATGGACAAACCTGAGGGTGATCAATGAAGAGCCCATGGCGGATCTTATTGTCAGGTCGAGTCAGCTTCATGGAACAGAGGTCGAACCAGAAGAGGTGCCCTCTGCGATTGACGAACTGCCGATCATCTGTATCGCCGCTGCGTGTGCCCAGGGTCGTACACGTATCTCTGGAGCCAAGGAGCTTCGTGTAAAGGAATCGGACAGAATCGCTGCTATGGCCGCAGCCTTGAGCGAGATGGGCGTAGCTCACAGGGAATACGAAGATGGCATAGAAATATGCGGGAGAAAGAGACTCAAGGCGTTCTCTGGAGAAAGCTGGGGCGACCATAGGATAGCGATGTCCTTGATGGTAGCAGCACTCGCTGCTGATGGTGCATCGACAGTGTCAGACATCTCGTGTATGACCATCTCCTTTCCAGGATTCTTGGATACGCTCAGGTCTATTATCGTCTAGCCTCTCTGGTTCATATACCTGTGATGGTGCGCTTATGGCATCTGCTACACCGGCTAGAAAAAATGGTATTGTGGTGACCATTGACGGACCATCTGGTGCAGGCAAGAGCACCGCAGCTCGACTGGTAGCTCGTCGACTCGGCTATCGCTACATCGATACTGGGGCGATGTATAGAGCCCTCGCACTACTTGTGCGCAGGAAGGGTATATCCCTTGAGGACTGCGATGCAATAGAGAGAACGTGTCGCGATATGGAGCTCAGGTTTCAGGAAGGTGCTCAGGGACTTCTCGTACTACTTGGAGACGAAGATGTCTCCGATGCGGTAAGAGAGCCTGTCATTGGAGAGCTCGCTTCGACGATTTCGACGTTGCCCGAGATTAGAAAGATCATGGTAGAACGGCAACGGTCAATGGCCAAAGGAGGGGGTGTGGTGATAGAGGGTCGGGATATAGGTTCTGTGGTGTGCCCTGATGCGGAAGTAAAAATATTCCTTGAGGCATCTGTGCAGGAGAGGGCAAAGCGACGCCACAGGGAGTTGGCAGAAAAAGGGATCGCTGTTGCGGAAGATAAGGTGCGTGAAGAGATCGAGGCTCGAGATCTTCGTGATCGCAGCAGACGTCTCGCACCTCTGTGTGTCGCCGAGGGCGCTGTCAGGATCGATAGTACCATGCTCAGTATTGACGAGGTTGTAGAAGCTATCATGCAGCTTGTCTGTGAGAGGCTCGGCAGATGAAGCAACAGGCAGGTGACAGTGGTGATCCGTATTGCGAAGATTAGGAATTGACCGTATAATTAGCTATTTCCAGCCACCGTGGATGCTCGCACCGGCGCACTGCGAGCCAGCGTTTCATAGGGAAAAGGAGAAGCAGTACGTCAATGAACCAACAGGAGAAAAAACTACCAATGGCTAACGGAACACCAGGTACCCAAGAGAAGCACGATACGCAGAAGGACGAAGACACAAAACTACCAAGCCTGCACGCTACTGCGGATACCCCCACAGTCAGTTCGGCATCCCCCGATCCGGTCAGTTCCAAAGGAGAAGAAGGTGATTTTTCGCGTCTTCTCGAAGAGACTATCGAGAGGCGGAAAGTGGAGATAGGTGAAGTTGTTGAGGGGAAGGTCATTGCCATCGGGCCGGAGACGGTGACAGTGGACATTGGCTATAAATCCGAGGGAGAAATACGTCTGGAAGAATTCAAACAGCCCGACGGAACGTACAATGTGAAGGTCGGTGATACGGTACGGGTGTATTTCGAGGATGCAGAGGACGAAGAAGGTATCATTGTACTCTCAAAGGAAAAGGCCGATCAGTTGAAGATTTGGGATGATATCAGCGATGCCTACAACAAGGATGGCATTGTTGAAGGAAGGATCGTCCAAAAGGTCAAGGGTGGGCTTGCTGTTGACATAGGAGTTCAGGCCTTCTTGCCGGGTTCTCAGGTGGATCTTCGCCCAGTAAAGAACCTCGATGACTTTATAGGAAAAACTCTTCAGTTCAAGATCCTCAAATTCAACAAGAAGCGAGGCAATATTGTCTTGTCACGGAGAGCCCTTTTGGAAAAAGAGCGATTAGAAATGAGACAAGAGACGCTCAAGCATTTGGAGGAAGGGGCTCTCATGGACGGCATCGTCAAAAATATTACTGATTATGGCGCCTTTATCGATCTCGGCGGTGTTGATGGGCTCCTCCACATTACCGATATGTCGTGGGGCAGGATTTCCCATCCCTCGGAGATCCTCTCTGTTGGCGACAAGGTGAGGGTAAAGGTGCTGAAATATGATCGTGAGCGGGAGCGCGTATCGCTCGGGCTCAAGCAGACCATGCCAGATCCGTGGAGCAAGGCTGAGGAAACCTATCCCATTGGCAAGAAGGTCCAGGGCAAGGTAGTAAGTTTAACAGATTACGGTGCATTCGTGGAACTCGAAAAGGGGATCGAGGGGCTTATCCATATTTCGGAAATGTCCTGGGTTAAGAAGGTCCGCCATCCTTCGCACTTGCTCTCAGTAGGCGACATCGTTGAGACAGTAGTGCTCAATCTTGATCTGGAGAACAAGAGGATTTCGCTTGGACTCAAACAGACAGAGCCCAATCCATGGTCTTTGTTGAAGGAACGGTATCACAAAGGGTCTCGGATCAAGGGTGTGGTTCGGAACATTACAGATTTCGGGATATTCATAGGCACTGAAGAAGGCATCGATGGACTCGTGCATATTTCAGATATTTCGTGGACACAAAAGATCAAGCATCCTGGGGAGCTGTTCAAGAAGGGCGACGAGATCGAGGCAGTGGTACTGAATATTGATGAAGAAAACAACAAATTTTCATTGGGGATCAAACAGCTCGAAAACGATCCATGGGACGCTATCCCTGAAAAATATAAAGTCGGGGACCATGTCACAGGGAAAGTGACGAATGTCACGGACTTTGGTATTTTCCTCGAGATCGAAGAGGGCATAGAAGGACTCATCCATATCTCCGAGATCAGTGATGAGAAAATAGACAATATTCGCGCCTTTGCCAAACCCGACGATACCCTTGAAGCAGAGATAATTCACATCGACTCACGCGAGCGCAAGATAGGGCTTAGCATCCGGGCCTTGAAACACAGCCAGGACAAGGCCGCTATGGATGCCTTCATATCACAAAAAAGCGAGGAAAAGATTGTTGTCGAGGACGACTGGAAGCAAGAGTTACGAGACGTCTCCAAGACACTGAACCTGGCAAATCCCAAGAACGAAACCGAAACATAGCACCGAAGGCCAGTGCATATCGCCGACATTGGTGCTGTGTCTTCACCTGGTCAGAAGGCTACGTATATGAAGCAGAAGGGGAGATGGCGTGCAGTAGGGATTGTCCTCCTCTCTATACTGATCGTGTACGTGGGGAGTTACTTGTACGCAAGGATGTCTTCTGGAAGAGCGGGGAAGATCGGTGTCGCCCAGTCCAAGATCGCAGTCATCAAGATAGAAGGTGTGCTGACCGAGTCCTTTGATATAGTAGAAGACATCAAGCGTTTCAAAGAAAGGGCTGACGTCAAGGCGGTCGTGTTACGCATCGACAGCCCTGGTGGTGCAGTGGTACCAGCACAGGAGATCTATGAAGAGGTCAAGAAGCTACGAGCCGAAAAAAAAGTGATCGCCTCTCTTGGGAATATGGCAGCCTCCGGCGGGTACTATATCGCCTGTGCTGCTCACGAGATCGTATGCAATCCGGGCACCCTGACAGGAAGCATTGGTGTGATTTCCGAATATATGAATATCGAGAAATTGATGGACAAGATCGGTTGGAGGTCTTCAGTAGTTAAGAGCGGCCAGTTCAAGGACCTGGGCAATCCCATGCGAGAGATGACGAGAGAGGAAAAGAAGCTCCTGCAGGATCTGGTTGATGACATCCACCAGCAATTCGTCCAGGCAGTTGCAGAAGGCAGGAATATGGATATCGTTGCCGTTCAAGCACTCTCGGATGGAAGGGTATTTACAGGCCAGCAAGCAAAGGTACACGGGTTGGTTGACCGACTCGGAAACTTCGAAGATGCCGTCCAGCGCGCGAGCGAGCTTGCCGGGATCAAGGGAAAGCCGTTGGTGATTTACCCAGAAGACAAGAAGCATCGTCTCTGGAGACGCCTTCTAGGCGATATGGCAGAATGGATCAGCCGCCTCATGCGCGAGGAACATAGCTACCACAGCCAGGGATTCATGAGGATGTAGTGATGGGGACTACACGGACCTGGAGGATGTATCATGACAAAGTCTGAGCTTATCAACAGGATTGCGGAACGTTTACCATACCTTACGCGCAAGGATGCCGAAATCATCATCAACACGATTTTCGACACTATGGTAGAAGCGCTGGCAAACGATGATCGTATCGAGATCCGTGGATTTGGGAGCCTTAAGGTAAAGCACCGAGGTGATCGAGAGGGTCGCAATCCCAAGACAGGAGAAGCTGTCAAGATTCCATCAAAACGAATGCCGTTTTTCAAAATAGGCAAGGAACTGTACCAGCGAATTAACAAGTCCCACGGCTCTCTTGAGACCTGATAGCGATCACCGTACTAGTACAGCGGGGGCGGTCACTGTCAACGAGGCATATAGAGAAGGGAATCTGCTCAGTGGAACACTTATGGGCTCCATGGAGAAGAGAATACATCGTGGGTCAGAAGAGCAGTGCATGTATATTTTGCCAGGCGTTGAAGTCTGAGCCTAAAGAGGCGCTCGTTGTTGGAAAGGGCGGGAAATCTTTCTTGATGCTTAACAAGTACCCCTATAATAATGGTCATCTGCTTGTCGCTCCTTTCCGCCATGTGGCTGACTTCGAAGCACTCGAGCAAGAAGAGGCTATGGATCTCGTGTTGACGCTGCAAAAGGCAGTTGCCGTTCTCAAGCACGTATACCATCCTGATGGCCTCAATCTAGGCATGAATCTTGGCAAGGTAGCCGGTGCTGGTGTGGACGAGCATTTGCACTTCCACGTTCTACCACGCTGGAATGGGGATACTAATTTCATGTCTGTGTGTGCCGACACAAGGGTTATATCTGAAGCATTGGCTGTTACGTGGGAAACTCTTGCGCCAATGTTCCAGTCGACGTGAATGCTTCCCGTATATATAGAGTTGCGACCGAGGAGAGGTAATCCGCCCCGAAGAGAAGGAGAAGAGATCATGCGGTTCTTGAAGATACTGTTTGGATCATTGCTCTTTATCATAGTGTTTGTTGCACTGTGGCAAAATATTCCTTCTATTCTGGATAAGGACATTACCTTCCGCCTCGATTTATATTGGATACGATGGGAATCTACGCCCATACCCATATACCTCATTACACCGCTTTGTTTCCTAGCGGGATTAGTGCTTATGGGACTCGTGGATGTTGGAACCATCTTCAGACTTCGGCGAAAAGTGAAGAAACTCGAGCGGCAGCTCGCATTGGTCTCTCCGCCTTCGACCGGCTCTCTCACCTATGGCTCTCACAGTGCGTCATCGAACGACTCGGATCGATCAATGGATGTGTCTAACGGAGACAGTAGACACGACGCCATGTCCTGAGTCCTCACTCCCATGGATACCATATTCATACGAGACTTGCGGATCCCTTGTGTGATAGGTGTACATGATTGGGAGCGCCGCATTCAGCAGACAGTCACCATTGACCTCGATGTCGCAGTAGACTTGAGAAAAGCTGGACATACCGACAGCTTGAGTGATACAGTCGACTATAGGGTTCTACGCGACAGGATAGAACAAGCGGTGCGGGGATCGGCATACGTGCTCCTTGAGGCACTGGCTGAAAGGATCGCTCAGATATGTTTGGAGGAGGAGAAGGTTCAGGGAGTGGATGTGACCATACGAAAACCTGGTGCTGTCAAGGATACGGCTGCTGCGGGTGTTCGTGTGTCGAGAAAAAGGGCCTGACGAGATCGTTTGTATGTAATCGCTGAGTCCATTCGAGTGTCGCTCTGTCTTAAGTCTTGCTCTGTCTTGTTCTCATTTGACGTGTTGAAACCAACAAACGATCCGCCCGACGTTATCGCGTCCCATCTTGTTGAACCCTGAAAAGGCCCTGTCCCCTCATCATCACCTGCGTCCAGCGCATTGGGCCTTGATCCCTTGGCTCCAGGAATCGTTAGCCCTTCCTTTCGATGGGCCTATGGGGCCAATAGTATGAGGGATCCCTAACATGTCGGTGCAAAAGGGCAGCCCAATGCTACTGGTCATTCCCAGTGATTGCAGGGGTGCCGCTGACTGAAGAGCCTGGAGTGGCGCAGGGCAACTCCTTCCTCGAGGTGGGAGATACTCAACGGACGGCAGCCTGATAGTCTAAAGTCAAACGTCTATGATGAGTCCCGAGGTGAAGGAATCTCGAGTACCCTTTCCTTGAGCAGATATTTTTGGACCTTTCCGGTTACGGTTCTGGGTAAGGCATCGAGGAATACCACGTATCGAGGTATCTTGTAGCCAGCGATCTTTCCCCTGGCCCATTCGCGCAGTGCCATTTCACTTAGCCGTGCTCCTTCCTTTGGCACGATGCACGCCACGCCCACTTCTCCGAGGTCAGCATCAGGGATACCGACTACTGCTACTTCCTCGATATCTGGGTGCGTGCAGTAAACTGCTTCGACTTCCTCAGGATAGATATTCTCACCGCCACTGATGTACATGTCGCTTTTTCGGCCGACAAGGGTGATGAAGCCTTCCTCGTCCTTTACGGCAAGGTCCTGCGTATGCAGCCATCCATCGATGAGAACGCGGGCAGTCTCCTCGGGCCTTCTCCAGTAGCCGAGCATGACGATGGGACCCCTAGCCACTATCTCTCCCACGTCTCCTGGACCCACGTCGTTGAGGTCTGCATCGACAACGCGGACCTCTGCATATCGTACCGGGGTGCCCACAGATCCTGCTTTTCTTATGGCGTCATCAGCTTCTAGACAGCACAGGATCGATGTCTCGGTTTGACCAAAGCCTTGTTTCATGAGGATACCTCTCGTATGATACTGCTCGATCAATGAGACAGGTATGGGTGCACCTGCGGTGAAACAGAACCTCAGAGAGGAAAGGTCGTAGCCTTCAAGGCCGACGTCGAGGAGCCTCTTGTAAATGGTGGGCACAGCACCCATGAATGTCACCTTATGGGTCTGGACCAGCTCGAGAAGGCTCTTTTCATCGAATCGTTCCATGAGCACTACCGTGCCGCCGCAAAACAGCACCGGTATGCTCAGAATGTTGAGGCCGAGGGAGTGAAACAGGGGAACAGGGACAAGAACGATATCCGCTGGTGTCAATTGAAAAAACAGTTCAGCATTGAGATTGTTGTAAAAGGCCTTTCGAAAGGGCAGCAGTGCGCCTTTTGGTATGCCTGTTGCACCTGACGTGTACATGATCATCTGCGCATCTTCTGCTGACAGAGGAGGTGCAATCTCGCTCACGGATTCGTTATCGAGTGTCGAGAAGAGCTCTTCGCATGGGTCTTGATGGCATCGGGTGCTGCCAACTAGTACGATCGATGCATCCCAGGAAGTCAGACTTCTTCCGAGAGAGAGACATCGTTCGGATTGGCCATGTCCAAAGATTACCATGGATGGAGCCGCGTCCTTGATCTGGAACAATGCCTCAGGATCAGCCAATCTGAAGTTGATGGGTACGAAAATAGCACCTATCATCGAGCATGCGAAGTATAGTTCGAGAACACACGGATGGTTCATACTCAACAGGACGACACGGTCTCCTTTCCGTATACCCTTACGGGACAAACCTTGAGCAATACGCTGCGTTCTTTTGGAAAATGCTCTGTACGTGTAAGATACGCTTCCGAATACGAGTGCGACCTTGTCAGGTTGTGTTGTGCTCCAGTGCGCAAGCCACTGATGGGGGAGACGACACCGATCTCTATGCAGGTGATTGGCATGATGGGGTGGCGCACATGTGTTGGTTGTGACAGAGGACATAAGCCGCATTCCTCACGACAGAGCAAGGGGTTTCATTGACCTACAGGAGAGAGAGGCAAAGATGGAACACCACGGTACGCGACTACCTTGGATCGTCAAGAGGGATATAGATGGTTTTTTCGGCTTGGGATTGGACAACCTTATACAATTCATATTGATCGGATCGCTGTGCACGGGGCTGCTGGGAATGTCACAGGAACTCGTGCTCGGTCGTATCTTCCCTGGAGCAGCCCTCTCGATACTGTTCGGTAACGTATTTTACGCCTGGCAGGCCAGAAGACTTGCCCTACGGTCGAATCGTAACGATGTGACGGCCTTACCCTATGGCATAAACACCGTAAGCCTGTTGGCATTTATCTTTTTTATCATGGTTCCTGTGTACAATGAAACCCACGATGCAGAGATTGCCTGGCAGATAGGCATGCTCGCCTGTTTTTTGAGTGGCGTCATAGAATTCCTCGGAGCTTTTGTCGCAGAAACCGTGCGCAGGATAACGCCACGTGCAGCATTGTTGAGTGCGCTGGGTGGCATTGCAGTTACCTTCATCTCCATGGATTTTCTCTTTAAGGTATACCAAAAGCCTTCGTTGGCAATGCTTCCTATGGCAATCATTATCGTGCAGTATTTTTCGAAGATACGATTCCCTGTTGGCATACCGGGCGGGTTGCTCGCCGTTGGTATCGGCACCTTACTGTATTGGATACTTGGCCCTCAGGATACGGGCTGGACGTATGGCAGCAGAGGTGTAAATGAGGTATCGTTCTATGTGCCGCACTTTACCGGGCATATGCTCTGGAAATGGCTCTCCAGCGAATACGCTGCGAGATATCTTTCGATTATCGTGCCGATGGCACTCCTTAACGTCGTCGGATCTTTACAGAATATAGAGAGCGCAGAGGCCGGGGGTGACACCTATCGAACATTCCCGTCTCTTGCGGTCAACGGAATGGGCGCAATCGTTGCCTCGTTGTTTGGGAGCTGTTTCCCAACTACTATTTACATAGGGCATCCGGGCTGGAAGGCAATGGGCGCACGATCGGGATATTCGCTCATCAATGGGTTTTTTATTAGCGTGATCAGCTTTACCGGGATGGTTTCACTCGTGATACGGACGATTCCGTTAGAGGCAGGGATCGGCATCCTTATCTGGATCGGGGTGGTAATCTGTGCCCAGGCGTTTCAGACCACTCCATCACAGCATGCACCTGCGGTGGCAATGGGGCTTTTCCCAAGTCTAGCTGCCTGGGGTACGCTGATGATGGAACAAGGAGTACGTGCAGGAGGATCGAGTTTTTCGGCCATAGTATCGACGCCTGTGGCGGCATCGCTCTCCCTTCAAGGCATGCTCGCGCTCAATCAAGGGTTTCTTTTTACCTCGATGATCTTTGCTGCGATGGCCTTTTATCTGATCGAACGAGACTTTCTTAGAGCCGCTTGCTGGGCATTTGTTGCTGCATGCTGTTCCTTTGTCGGCATCATCCATTCTTATACGATCCGTGAAGAAGGCATCCTTCCCCAGCTTGGATGGGGGGTAGCCATCCCATACGCAGTTAGCTATGCACTATTCTGCCTTTTGTTCTTGGCGATTCACCTTGGAAGACTACACAAGCGTGAGCCATAGGGCAGACGGCGTAGGTCCTCGTACCTCTGGGCAGGGAGAAACCATCCCTAGAGTTTAGATAGGGTGAGGCGATCCTGACACTGGTATTTTCCCTTGCGATCGGCATAGGAGACATCAGGTGAAGGGCCTTCGAAGAAGATAATTTGGCCGAGACCTTCGCCGGCGTAGATCTTGACGGGATATGCTCCAATATTCGCGATCGAGACAGTAATGAATCCTTCCCACTCTGGTTCGAGGGGCGTTACGTTCACAAGGATGCCACAGCGTGCATAGGTAGATTTTCCTGCACAGAGTGCAAGAACCGTGCGAGGTATGCGGAAGTATTCGAGGGAACGTCCGAGTACATAGGAGTGCGCAGGGACTGTACACTCGTTTCCACGACAGCGTACAAACATCTCTTCTGAAACATGCTTTGGATCGAGGACGAATTCGCCTGTGTGGTTTGAAGGCACAAGAAATTCGTCTGCGAGTCTAAAATCGTAGCCAAAACTCGAGAGGCCGTAGGAGATGACGCCCTCTCGCACCAGGTGAGGGGAAAATGGTTCGATGACGCGGTGGTCTTGCACCATCTGCTTGATTCGGTGGTCATTTACTAACATAATACCCGTGCCTCCTGTTGGATAGATGGGATGAAGGTGTGTGTGTTCAATAGAAACGAGCGCTTGTTATGGTACATTGTTCTTGCATTTGTCAATGCGTGTGGCATTGTGCGCCAAGCAGACGAGATGCGCATGCTGGCACGATGCGAGTTCAGATTCGAACGCCTGAGCAAGGCTGTGCTTGCAGGTATTGACGTGGCGGATGTCCAAGGAATGAAGGATCTGAGCATAGAGGATAGCGCGGCCATTTTTTCTGTACTGGCCTCCGGGAGACTGCCATTGGAGGGCACCGTCGATGTGGAAGCAAGAAACCCAACCTCATGGCCGGCTGCAATCAACCGTATGGAATGGATATTGCTCATTGACGATATCGAGGTGGCAACCGGGGTCGTTCCCCAAAGGATCGAGATAGCTCCGAATGGAGGCACTGCTACAATACCTGTCACCTTTTCCACAGATCTGCTGATGTTGCGTGAGGGCCGTTCGGTCGATGCCCTCATCAATCTCGCCTTGAATCTTTCGGGTGGATATGGGTCACCCAGTCGTATTACGGTAAAAGTGAAACCATCCATTGTTGTAGGAAACACCACACTTCACTACCCTGGGTTTCTCACGCTGAGCAGAGAATTCTCGGGTGGCATGTTCCATTGACGAGGTCAACGTGTGTAGCCACAGGTCGGTCTCGCGTGTCCAGCAGGCGGGGTGTCTCTTTCATTCCATGGATTGATGTGCCCCCAGCCCCTGGATCCGTCGTGCGGTCCTTTGTCGACCAAGGTCTTTCGACAGCAGGCTACGCTTCGCAAGAGGGCCATGAGTTGTCTTGTGGGAGTGAGGATAACGCCGTCTCCTTCTCCTGTGAGGATTGTTGGGCACCTACTAGTTCACATGTAGAACGCTCTACCTGAGGAAGGGGATATGAGCAACATGTGTGCGTGTGTGTGCGCGTCGTCAGCAGGTCTCTCATGAATGCAGTGTTTCCATGTCCTGGGTGCGGCAAGCAAAATTTCATTGCGAGGGAACGCTTTGACCTGCTGGACACGGCTGCGTTTCATTGTTGGCGATGTGGTGCCCCAATTTCCAAGGAGTGGATCGTCGCGAAGGCCGGACATATTACCCCCCACGTTGCAACGGAGGATTGTAGCATGCAGGAAGTCATCGTAGTATATGTTACTGCAGGAAACGAAGAAGAGGCAGTCAGGATCGCGAAGGCATTAGTGGAAGAGCGACTTGTCGCATGTGCCAATATCATCCCCAACATACGATCTTTGTACCGTTGGAAAGGTGATCTTTGCGATGAGCAGGAAGTGCTGATATTGCTCAAATCGGTGAAGCGGCACGTTGCTCGTATCATAAAACGTGTACAAGAATTACACAGTTACGAAGTACCTGAGATACTCTCCCACACAATAAGCGAAGGAAACGAGGCGTATATGAAGTGGGTGGAGGATGAGACAGCATAGCGTGGGAGAAAGCACGACGAATGTGTGCTTTTCTCAGCGACGACGAGGATCCTGGCAGCCCTGATGTGCCTGTTCGCTTCTGAGCATCTTCTCCAGTGACGCTACTATGCGTGAGAACACCTCCTCAGAGCGGTTCACGAGTCCAACGCTGGAGTACGTGACGGTACAGAAACCTGTGCCTTCCAGTTCTGTAAACCGGAGCCAGAGTCGTTGGTAGGGGACACATCGCAGCAAACAACCGCACATGCTGAGTGCACAGGCGAAGAAGAGCAGTTGATTGTGGTGTGCACGTAATGGTGATGGAAGTAACGTGAGAAGCAGGCAGCAAAGAAGGCAGGATATCCCAGCATGGATGAGCGGGAGTGACACAAGGAAGGCCCTCCCTTTTTTTGCATACAGTACGTACGTGACCTGACCGGTTTCTCGTATGTGAAACATGTAGGGTCTGGCGAAGAACCCCTCCACACACTCGGCCCAGCCTCTTACCCGTGCGTGGTACCTGATGGTGTGCTGATAGAGTCTTGTGTGGATCTCCACAAGCCCTGCTGGGTCAGGGGGCTGTTCTCTCCTCTTCCAATACTCTTGCCATGAATGGACCACGTGTTTGCCTGTGCAGACCACAATAGAAAGATTGACCAACATGAGTGTGCCGCACGTGAGCGTCTTCCCTATGGATGCAGCAGCTGTCTGCCCGAGGTGAGTGCACACCAGTGCGAGTCCTACGAGTAGTGTACAGGAGGCTACAACAAGGACAACTACCGCACAGGAAGGAGTGAAGAGCCACGCAGTGCGTTGGAGCGATGAGTAGGCATGAGACGGAAAGGTCATAGGTGCCGGATGACTGCCCTACATTACCGGGGCGATGGTGGATGTACGAATTCGAGATGCCTCATGTTGCGTACTTCGATCTGATAGGTGCCGAAGGGGACAACTCCCAGAAACAGAAGATTTTCGTCGATGAGAAATCCCTCTGCCTCTTTGCTGGTGAAGGTGATCACTGCCTTTCGCCTGCTGCTCACCTTTTCTTCAGCAAGATCTATGGAAAGGATCTTCTCAAAGGGTATGACAACCAGTGCCTTTCCTCGATACACAGGCACATAGAGCTGACCATCGTAGCTCACTCTGTTGACTTCAGTGCTCACTCCCTCCACATCGGTTATGAGGGCCGTAAACTCCTTGGCGGTCACTGGTGCAGTGGCCCGGGGAGCCTTTTCTCCGAGCACACCCATTCCTAGAATACATGGAAGTGAAAACACGAGTACGCTAGACACGAGTATCCGCTTCACAATTGGCTCTCCTTGGTTTCCTGTTGCACAGCTTATTTGATCCCTTCGATCTTAGGGATCGAAAGGAGTTCGTCCTCCACCGGAACCTTCTCTGTTTCCAAAAGGGTGCCTTTGGCCCGCTCCAACAGGATCCGTGCCTTCCAGTAGTCTACTCTGCTCTTGAGGGCATTGACCTCTGCATTCCGCAAGTCTTCCTCCATCTTGAGCACCTGGTAGTTGGAAGACAATCCTACTGCGAGTTTCTTTTGCTCAGCAGCGAGCTGTTCCCGGGCCAGTTGCCGTGTGCTCTCTGAGGTCTTGATTCGTTGCCGGCTCGTGTGAACACTGCGTGCGGCGTCTCTTACTTCCATAGTAATTTTGTCTGCGAGGCTCTTGAGGTTCAATAGTGACTGATACGCTTCTAGCTTTGACTTGAGGAAGTTGGCTTTGGCGGTTCGATTCTCAAAAGGCATGTCGAAGCGAACCCCAAGAGTCCATTGATAGTAATTGCCTGAGACGAGCTCTTCTAGACTTTTGTTCAATCCGCCATCAAACGCGCTCCTGGCCGTTGGAAACATGCTGGGGTTGAGCAGGGCGATGACCATGGAGACGGGATCGAGGTTGAAGAACGCGAGCCAGTCTCGGACTTCCTGGGAAGTGCCTCCGAGCCCGTTAAGGCCGATACTTGCCGTCACGTCAAGAGATGGGAGCATCTGGTTTTCAGCTATCTTTACCTGCAAGTGCTTATTGGCGACTTCCTTTCGAAGGGCCAAATATTCTGCTCGGTTATTCAGTGCGGTTCTCAGGTCTTCTTCCAGTTGTGTTTCTTCTGTATCTGGTGGGTCAGGTGGGCTGTCTGTTGGTACGATAAAGACAGGCTGTCCTTGAGGACCTTTAAACAACTGGAGCAGGTCCTTGAAATGGTCCTGTGCGGTCTTCAGGAGATTCTCAGAAGCGATAAGTTCTTCTTCACGGAGTGCCACGCCCGTCTTGGCCTGCAGTACATCGATCGGCGCCATGGTGCCGATGCTGACTTGCATTTCATTTTTGTTGAGAAGATCTTTTGCAAGCTCGAGCGAATCCTTGCGGACCTGGCGGTTCTGAAACGCAAATACAAGGTCCCAGTATGCGTGCTCCACTGCGCCAATGGTCGTGTTTAGAAATTCGCGCAAGCGATCCTCGCTCATGAGGTGCACATTGTGAGCGATACGTATACGAGCACGGTGGAAGCCAAAGCCTGCATTTCGAAGCAGTGGTTGCGCAATCGAAACATTGAGGTGACTTGCGTAGTTGGGGTTGAGGATGAAGAAGGAGGAGTTGGTCTTGTAACGGGTTACATCGAACTTTACTTCTACCACACCGCCTGTTTGTAGCATCTTGCTGATTCCAGCATCAAAAGCCGTCGTATGCAGTTCCGCAAAATCGATGCCCGTTCCTTGAAGCTGAGAGTAAAGTGGCGACCGTGTAAACGTATGGCCCGCATTGATGGTGAGGCGGAAGTCATAGGGACCTTTTGCACCCAGAATCCCTGTTTCTGCTATTTTGGGAGAATATCGCTGTGCTGCGATATCGAGATTACCTTTCAGGGCGATCTGGATGGCTTCCTTGAGACTCAAAGGTACGGGTACTGCATCAGCATCGGTAGGGACTTCGTACGGCAGATCTTCATACTGGTATTCTTGAACCCTGAGGCTCCACTGCTGGGTAAGGACAGACAAGAGTGGTGAGGAAGAAATGGCATGATCACTTTTCTGTGTTGGTCCTTGGGCGTTGAGTGGCCACGGAGGATAGGTGATTACTACAATGCTCACAAGGAGAAATGTAGTGATCCGGGATCGCTTCATAACGTATCTCGCTTTTGCTAGTATGAAGATGTCGAGAACGGGATATACGCGATACGGTCCGTTCAGGCGAATTGGAAGAACTTTACCGAAGCCCGCGATGTCTGTCAAAACGCACGGCGTCTCTCCTCGTTCCGTTACGCCCCAGCACATGAGGATGATTCGCCGCGCTTAGTGAGACTCGTGCATGAAAGAGGCAACGTTTGCGGTCGATTGCATGCTGGGATCCCTGGCAAAATGGCTTAGGATTCTTGGGTTTGATGTAGTGTATGCGAACAAGGCCAGTGATAGGGAACTGATCGAGGTCCATCTACGAGAGGGCCGAATCCTGCTGAGCAGGGATCGAGCGCTGGTAGAAAGAGCTGAACGAGGTCGAGCACTGCTTATCACGAGCGACCATCTGAAAGACCAGCTTGTTCAGGTATTCGAATCATTACAGATACGGATCCAGTCCGAGCGCGTCTTAAGACGTTGCAGTTCCTGCAATGGCCTGCTCAGTCCTCTTCCACTCGCAGAGGCAATCGGGAAGGTCCCTGACTTCATCATCATGTCCGGTATGAAGGTAGTTACCTGTCGGGGATGCGGCAAGACATTTTGGCGCGGTAGCCATACCGAACACATGCATGCCATGATCAAACAGCTCCATCTTGATCGTTTTTTTGTGAGAGACGAAACATCCCATCAGAGAGAGCACGATGAGGATTATCGCGGGTCTGGCACGGGGAACGAGACTCCGTGTGCCTCCTCTGCCAGCAGTACGACCGACCCTGGATAGGGTGAGGGAGGCCGTGTTCAGCATCCTAGGCGAAAGGGTCGAAGGAAGCGAGGTGCTTGATCTATACGCGGGCAGCGGTGCATTGGGCATCGAGGCACTCAGCAGAGGCGCACGGCATGCCGTGTTTGTTGACTCTCGGAGTATGTGCGTACGCACTATCCTTGAAAACATAAAGAAGTGCGGCTTCGAAGATCGTGCTATGGTCATACGTGGCACGGTCCCTCGCTGCATTCCCAAGATGGTGAGCAGGTACAACCGGACCTACGGGATTGTGTTTCTTGACCCGCCCTATCGGATGGTGTTTGATACCAGTATCCTGGAGGCGCTCGAGCAGGCATCATTGCTTAAACGTGGAGCTGTCATTATAATCGAGCATGCTCGCAGACAGGAGGTCCGCGACATCCCCACATCGTTTCGGCTGCTGAGGACGAGGCTGTACGGTACTGTCGGTACGACATTTTTACTTTTTGAGACATAAGGATACCACATGAAGCGACCAGAGAAGATTACCAACTGTGCGATTTACCCGGGCTCCTTTGATCCGATTACCTATGGGCACATCAGTGTGGTGAAGCGTGGCCTCAAGATCTTTGACACGATCATCGTAGCGGTGGCGGTCAATACGTCGAAGAAGACAGTCTTTACCGAGCGAGAACGGGTTGACATGATAAAGGAAATTTTCAAGAACGAACCACACGTCTATGTCGATTCGTTTCGTGGATTACTGGTGGAGTATGTTCGAAGAAAAAAGGCGCAGGCCATCCTTCGTGGCATAAGGACGGTCACGGACTTTGATTACGAGTTTCAAATGGCACTGGCCAACAAATCCCTCGACCCGACAGTGGAGCAAGTCTTCATGATGACCGAGGGAAAGTATCTGTATTACAGCTCGTCGATCATTAAGGAGATCGTCTCCCTTGGTGGCTCGGTGCGTGAAATGGTACCTGAGGTAGTGGAAAAGGCCCTGCGACGCAAGCTGTACAAGCGAGAGCGGTCCTGAGATCAGTCGGGATCGAGCGCCTGCAAGTCAACGTGTCCATTCGCAAGGGAACCAGGACGTGAGTGAACCTCGCCAGAGAAAAAAGAACATCCTTTTGGGGGTCACAGGCAGTATTGCGGCATACAAGGCTGCAGACATCGTTCGTCTCCTTGTAAAGGAATCCTTCGAGGTGGACGTGGTCATGACTGCACACGCCCAGCAGTTTATCACCCCACTGACGCTTCAGACGTTATCCCAACGGCCTGTCTGGACAGAGCTGTTCGATCTATCTCAGGAGCAACGCATCAACCACATCTCACTGGTCGATCAGAGTGACCTTGTGCTTGTTGCACCGGCAACGGCCAATATGCTGGCAAAGGCAGCACACGGTATATGCGACGATCTACTTTCCACGATTCTGTGCGTTGCTGTGCATAGGCCGATACTGTGCGCACCTGCAATGAATGTGAATATGTATCGCAACCCTGTAACGCAGAAAAATATCGAGTCCTTAAAGGCTCGTGGGTACCTATTTATAGAGCCGGCAGAAGGCGAACTTGCGTGTGGGTATCACGGGGTTGGTCGATTGGCCGATCCAGAAGATATCCTGGAGCATGTCGTCCTGGCGCTTTCGCCCAAGGACATGCGTGGCCAGCGATTCCTGGTAACTGCTGGTAGGACCGAAGAAGAGATCGACCCAGTGCGATTTCTCACGAACGCCTCCTCCGGTAAAATGGGATTTGCCGTCGCACGGGCAGCTGCGCAACGAGGTGCAGAGGTAACCCTTATCAGTGGTCCGACACACTGTAAGGTTCCGATCGGGGTACGCTATGTTCCTGTCAGGAGTGCCCAGCAGATGTATGAGGCGGTCATGGATGCCTGTAGTAGTGCAACGGTCGTGGTCATGGCTGCAGCAGTCGCAGATTTCAGGCCGCGGGTCAGGGAACAACAAAAAATCAAGAAAGATGCTGGCCTATCGGTACTGCCGCTCGAGAGGACTCCAGATATCCTGGCTGAAGTGGCCAAGATGAGAGGGGATAGGATCCTGGTCGGTTTTGCCGCGGAAAGCGAACATATTGTGGCGCATGCAAAGGAAAAGCTCGAGAAAAAGCACCTCGATATGATCGTTGCGAACGATATCACACAGGCAGGTATTGGGTTTCAGTCTGATGTGAACAAAGTGACGCTGATCACCCATGACGGCACCATAGAAGATCTTCCAACGCTCTCAAAGGATTCCTTGGCACATCATATTCTTGATCGCATACGCGCACTTATAGCAACAAGAGACCAAGCTGCTCGTTGATGCTTTCTGCAGCTACCGGAATGTGTGGGCACTCACCAAGAAGGATCCACGGTCAGGGTGCCTCGAATCGTACCTGCCGCGCATTCACAAAGGGCAACGAGAGCGTGTTAAGTGACATGTGGTGGTGAAATGCGTTCAGTGTCTGGACGAATATTGCAGGGGTAAGTCTACCTTCCCTGCTTAACTGTCTGAGCATCTTTCTCGTTTTTTTCGCTGAGGAAAGTGCTGCCCTACCAGTGGGATCCTGGCGGAATGACCATCCTCGGGAATGGTAGAGGAGAAAGTCGAAACTAGCCATCAGCGAAGCACGTAAAAACCGATCCACATGGGAAGCGGGAAGCTTCCAGACAGACTTCTTGGACAGACTGGCAAGCATCTGTTGCCATTGGGTACTGCGGTTGAGGACAAGGAGCCCATTGAAAATCTTTTTGTCTGTTTTAAACGAAAAGAGCGTCCTTTTCACCATTTTTTCCAGAAGTGCATCATGTTCCAGCTCAGATGAGGAGGCGATCTCTGTGGCGAGGGACCAAAATTCCGCCTTGATGCAGGTATCGAAACGGACCTCCCAATACAGGTGTCGAAGGGTTCTTGCGCGATAGGTTTCTATGATCCGCTCGGGTATGAAATAGTTATGGGCTACTATGTCAGCAGCCAAATGGCTCAGATAGCCATACGCGAAGGCCTGCTGGCAGGCACTGGAAGCACCATCGAGGATACCAAGTCCGACGCGCCAGCAGTGTGAATGCTCGTTGACCCTAGCGAGTCCCTTTGCAAAGATGATGTCTGCAGCTATACACCCATACAGGTATGCATAGGGGAACTCAAGTAAGACACGTTGAAGCCCTTTTTCCAAGACAAACGCATTCTTCAGGATCTCGACACCCAGTTGAAGGTGGGTGGCAGGTCCCCAGGCATATGCGCACTGAGGCAGAAGGAGCAGGAACACAAGCGACAGGAGAAGAGAGACCAGGAGCATCATAGAATACTGTTTCGTTCCGTTCTATCGATGTGTAAGGGTCGCTTCCGGTCCTCACGTGCAGCTATGTGAGGTACATGGATCCAGCCATGGACCCACCCGAAAAAAGATAAAAAGTACTATACGGATGTTTCGGAAAAAAGTGTCCAAATCTATATTTTATGCTATTCTCTTCTTGAGAGTAAAGAACTAAGGTAGGCTCGTTAGCTGTACTACCTCGAACTCCTGATTGTCCGAGGCCCTGTGTGCTACCTTAGGCAAAAACGTTGTAAAACAAGAATATCGAAATGCATCGAGAGGAATACCTATGAAGCACCGGGATGCCCGAAGGGTGTACGCAACGCAGTGGTGGTGGGGATTGGTCGTACTGCTTATCCTCTGCACAGCCTCGTATGGATCCACGGGTGGGGGCTACATTCAGGTGCTTTCCATCCGCAGCACGATAAATCCTGTGATAAGCGATTTTATAACGAAGAGTATCAACAAGGCTGTCTCAGGAGGGGCTGCGTGCGTCATTATTGAGCTCGATACACCGGGTGGTCTCGATACTGCGATGCGGGATATTGTGCAAGCGATATTGAATTCGCCTGTCCCCATTGTAGTCTATGTGGCTCCAAGCGGAGCCCGGGCAGCATCTGCAGGGGTCATGATAACCCTGGCCAGTCATATCGCTGCCATGGCACCAGGTACGAACATCGGAGCTGCTCACCCTGTTGGGCTTGGTGAGGGAAAGATGGACGAAGCAATGACCCAGAAGGTATTGAACGATGCCTCTGCGTATGCAAAAAGCCTGGCTGAGCAAAGGGGCCGCAACGTACAGTGGGCGGTAAAAGCGGTACGAGAAAGCGAGTCGGCTTCAGCGGCCAAGGCGCTCGAGCTTCGCATCATCGATGTCATCGCAGAAAGTCAAGATGAGCTGATAAAGAAGATCGACGGCAGGGAGGTCACGACTGTCGCAGGCTCTAAAAAGCTGCAGCTCAAAGGGCTCCCCCTGCAGACGGTAAAGATGGATTGGCGCCATAGGGTTCTCGATACCCTCAGCAATCCGAATATTGCGTATATACTAATGATGTTGGGGTTTTATGGATTGTTTTTCGAGTTGTCCAATCCAGGGGTTGTCTTTCCTGGTGTGTTTGGAGCAATTTGCCTTATCCTGGCATTTTTTGCCTTGCAGACGCTACCGGTCAATTATGCAGGAATCCTCCTTATCCTTCTGGGCATTGCCCTGTTTATCGCTGAGATTAAGGTGACCAGTTACGGGGTGTTGACGTTGGGTGGTATTGTTGCGTTGACACTTGGATCTATCATGCTGTTTGAATCCCCTGAACAATATCTACGTGTCTCTTGGTACATTATCGTACCTACGGTTGCGACAACAGCAGGATTTTTCCTTTTTGCACTCTCGTTTGCACTGAAGTCCCATCTTGCCAAACCAACTACAGGTAGAGAGGGTCTGATCGGGATGCAGGGTAAGGTGCTGGTACCCTTACGGCCCGAGGGCAAGGTATTTGTGCATGGCGAGTATTGGAATGCCGAAAGCGATGAGGAGATAAAGGAAGGCGAGCTCATCGAAGTGGTGGGGGTTTCTGGGTTAAAACTCAAGGTGAGAAGGGTTAGACACTAGGTCGCGAATCAAAGGAGGGAACGTCATGATGCCGTTAGTTGTTGTACTGATACTACTGGGTCTTATCTTGGCCAGCGCCATAAGGATTCTCAGAGAGTATGAACGAGGTGTGGTCTTTCGGCTTGGCAGACTCATCGATACCAAAGGTCCTGGTCTTATTTTTCTCATACCGGTGATCGATAAGATGACCAAGGTAAGCCTTCGACTGGTAGCCCTTGAGGTTCAACCTCAAGATGTCATCACAAGAGACAATGTTTCCATTAAGGTCAATGCGGTCGTGTACTTCCGAGTGATCGATCCCAACAAGGCGGTCGTGGAAGTTGAAAACTATCTTTATGCAACTTCCCAGCTCAGTCAGACGACACTGAGGAGCGTATTGGGTCAGGCCGAGTTGGACGAGCTTTTGGCAGAGCGTGAAAAGATAAACCATCATCTTCAGGATATCCTCGACCAGCATGCAGGGCCTTGGGGCATCAAGGTAACCAACGTCGAGGTAAAACAGATTGATCTTCCTCAGGAAATGCAGCGGGCCATTGCCCGACAGGCAGAGGCAGAACGTGAGCGAAGGGCAAAGATCATTCATGCCGATGGAGAGTACCAGGCAGCTACGAAACTTATCGAAGCGGCCAGTATTATGTCCAGCCAGCCTATCGCACTACAGCTCAGGTACCTCCAGACGCTCTCCGAGATTGCGTCAGAAAACGCCTCGACAACCATCTTTCCGATACCTATAGATCTCTTGACACCGTTTTACAAGGCTAGCTCAGGGCCAGCAGCGAAAACAGAGTAGCTGGTGGCGAAGACCCTGATGTAGGAGGCCTCTGGGGGCGCACCGTATGAGAGCGCGCGTGCCTCGGTATGAAGGTATATCGGTGTGGGTAGTGTAGGTTTCACAACATCTATCCCTGTCGAGGTGCTATATGCTGCTGGTAAGACGCCGGTGGATTTGAATAACCGGTTTATCACCCATCCCTCGCCCATGGAATGCATCCATGAGGCAGAGCGCCTGGGTTTTCCAAGAACATGCTGTGCATGGATCAAGGGTATCTATGCAGTAGCCCGGATGCTCGAACTGGAGGAAATCATTGCTGTGGTCTACGGTGACTGTAGTACCACGCAGGGCCTCATGGAAGTACTGCGTATGGAAGGTGTCGCTGTATACCCGTTTGCATACCCGTATGATCGATGCCGATCAGGCATGCGATTCGAGATCGATAAGCTTTGTCGGCACTACCATGTGAAGGAGGCCGAGGTCGAGAGGACAAAGAGAGTCCTCGACCGTATCAGAGAGAAACTGGTGAGGATAGACGAGTTGACATGGAAGGAAGGCCGTGTCACAGGAGGGGAAAATCACCAGTTTCTCGTCGACAGCACGGATATGAAGGGAAATCCTCAGGCCTTTGAGCAGGAAGTGGACACGTTTCTCAAGGAGGCAGCCGCACGGCCCCCTTATCAGCCGTCACTGCGCTTGGGCTATCTGGGTGTGCCTCCCATGTATCATGATCTGTACTCTTATGTCGAACGGGAAGGCGTGAGGATCGTATACAAGGAAATCCAGCGACAGTTCAGTATGCCATACCTGTGCGCGGACATAGTGGAACAATACCTTTGTTACACCTATCCCTACGACGTGTTTTTCAGGCTCGAGGACATCAGGCGAGAGATCAGAAAAAGGGGGATCTCAGGCGTCATCCACTACGTGCAGGCGTTCTGTTTTCGTCAGATCGAAGATAGGATTCTGAGGTCGAGCCTAGACGTGCCCATACTTACTATTGAAGGTGATGTCCCGGAACCCCTTGACGAGCGGACGAAGTTGCGGATAGAGGCCTTTCTGGAGATGTTGGAGCGAGAAGGCACGTAAGAGAGACAGCGTGGCCTGCGCCCCGGTGCGGCGATCGAAGAAAGCAGATTTGCCTCCTTGCGGTCAATCACAAGGGTAGAAATGCTCTCAGGCACCCACGATCCGCACGGATGTGTACATTTTTACGTCTATTGATAGCTAGCCATGGAAAGCGATCTCGTAAGCGTCAACATCCCTGCATGTGACGAGCGAATATTCTTGACAGAGTCGTACGACTACTATCTGCCTCGCCATCTCATTGCACAGGAAGGCCGGCCGGTTCGGGACTCATCACGTCTCATGGTGCTGTGCCGACGTACCGGTCGCGTCGAACATACCTGGTTCCGCTCGATACCTGTGTACCTTGAAGAGGGTGCGGTACTCGTTGTCAATAATTCAAAGGTACTCCCCGCACGGCTGTTCGGCAGGAAAGAGACGGGCGGAAAAGTAGAGCTTCTTCTGGTAGCTCCTTGCGCTTCCTGGGAAGGACCTTTGGAGCGGCCGACGATAGAGGCTTTTGAGGAAAAGGAGTGGTGGTGCCTCGTACGGGCGTCCGGGAGGCTCCGTAAGGAAGGGGGATGCAGACTTTGGCTCGAGGGAGGGATTGAGGCCACATTGCACGAGAGGAACGAGGAGGGCTTATGGAGGATCACGCTCCATACGGAGGAGCCTGTTCTTAAATTGCTTGACAGGATCGGGCATCCCCCACTTCCACCATACATAAAACGACCGCGTCCTGGGCAGAGCCTGATGTCTTCAATAGACGATGCAGCCCGTTACCAGACGATATTTGCACAAGAGCCAGGATCCATAGCTGCACCAACGGCTGGTCTTCACTTTACCGAGCAGCTCTGTGAACAATTGAAAGAACGAGGCATCCGGATTGTTGAGATAACGCTTCATGTAGGAGTGGCTACGTTTCGTCCGATTCGGACCCACGATGTGCGGTACCATAGACTACCGCCGGAACGTTACACGATTCCAGAGGAGACCGCTCGAGAGATCGAGCAGGCTCGCAGGGATGGGAGGTGTGTGGTTGGAGTGGGGACGACAGTCGTGCGATGTCTTGAATCTGCAGCTGCAACGTGTGGGGAAATTAGGCCCCATAAGGGATGGGCAACGGCGTATATCCTCCCAGGGTATGCTTTCCGTGTGGTACGTGCTATGATTACAAACTTCCATTTGCCAAAGACATCGCTGCTCGTGTTGATAGCAGCCTTTGCAGGGAAGGAGAGGGTGCTTCATGCCTATCAGGAGGCAATCCGGCACGGGTACCGATTTTACAGTTATGGGGATGCGATGCTGATTCATGAGTGCACAGTGCGATAATACAGCATTGCGGGATGCGTATGCATTTTAGATTTGAACTTCTCAAAGGAACGTCCCGTGGACCCAGGCTGGGACGACTCTATGTCCGGCACGGTACGGTAGAGACACCGGTCTTTATTCCAGTTGGTACTCGAGGAGCGGTGAAAGCATGTAGCTCGGAAGATCTGATGAGCCACCATGTTCAGATGGTACTGGCGAATACCTACCATCTGTACTTGCGGCCTGGACATGGGGTTATAAATGGTCTCGGTGGGCTCCATAGGTTCATGAATTGGCACCGACCCATTCTCACTGACAGTGGAGGATTTCAAATCTATAGTCTAAGTTCGTTGCGTAGCGTGTCCGAGCAAGGGGTGCGATTCAGATCGCACCTTGACGGCTCTGAACATATGTTGACACCCGAACTCGTCATGGAGATCCAGGATGCCCTCGATGCCGATATTGTTATGGTGCTGGACGAATGTACACCCTACCCATCGGATTATTTGACAACCGAACTGTCGATGGAGCGGACGCTGCGGTGGGCCAAACGTTGCCGGGATGTCGAGCCAGGAGTGAAAAGGGCACTCTTTGGCATCGTGCAGGGTGGCTCTTGGGCTGATTTGCGCGCTCGTTGTGCAGAGGAGCTTTGTCGTATAGGATTTGAGGGCTATGGTATTGGTGGGTTGGGTGTAGGGGAAAG
>FWPU01003441.1_pt1 | contig 39947 bp, 39 predicted proteins | sample 2228361 | NCBI WGS metagenome assembly FWPU01 (sample SAMEA103939777, study PRJEB20133) | metagenome | reverse complement strand
GCCTACAAGCTTGATGTTGTGGGGACTGCCCGTTTCTCCCAGCCAATCTTTGTCGGATCACCTGGCGATCCCTCCCATGCCGCCACTAAATCTTATGTTGATTCTGCAGTTGGCGGCGGAGGCGGCGCAGGTAGTTTTGCCACCCTGACTGTTTCTGGCACAAGTACCTTAGCCACTACCCAGGGCAGAGTCGGCATCGGGACGACAGGGCCGGCGACTAAATTAGCTATTCAAGACGGCTCTGGCTTCCCGGTTATTACTCTGACTAACGGAACAAACTCTTATTACATTGGGAGGTCGTCTTATTGGATGACAGATGGTGCTGTAGGTAATCTTGGTATCGGCGGAGGAGGTGGGAATATTCAGCTTGGGACAGGGTCTGCTACGCAGATGATAATTACAACAGCAGGCAACGTCGGCATCGGGACGACGAGTCCGGGGGCGAAGCTACATGTTTCTGGAACGGATATTGGTATTACAGTCACAAACGAGAAAAATACAACCGTTTCATCTTATTCGGACATGCTAAAAGGAGTGCTAACTGATGCCCCTGTTGACCAAAAACAACTGGTTTTTGGACTAAGAAATAAGGGGGATGTAGATGGGGCAAAAGCGGAGTTTAGAATATTTTCAAGAAGCGATGCGGGAACTTTTAGAGAAACTGTTGCTAGTTTTACAGAAGATGATGTTACGTTTTACCAACCAGTTTATTTTCCGACGGCGCTGGCGATAAAATCAGGCGGCAACGTCGGCATCGGGACGACGGGGCCAGCTAGAAAACTGCACATTAATGCCGGGGTAAGTAATGGCATTCAGATAGATAGTTCAAACATGGGTGGAATTTTCTTTAATACTGGTGCCAGAGTCGGTATTGACAATACCGGCCAATTAACATTTGTTTTAGGTTCATCCAACCCCGGGCTTAGGATATTGAATAATGCACAGAACAATACATTCGTTGTTGTTGATTCAACAGGCAACGTCGGCATCGGGACAACGGTGCCTAATGATAAACTTGAAGTAGCTGGGAGTATTCGCATTCACACAGGAGGAGATGATGGAGGGAGGCTTATCTGGCGAGGCGGTACAGGGGGAATACAAGAGTATCGCGCACGAGTTGCAACAGACGGACATCTTGGTTTCTTTCCTGGAGAAAATAACCCAACAACTCTGGCTTTAACCCAAGGCGGTAACGTCGGCATCGGGACGACGGGGCCAGCTTACAAATTACAGGTCTCTGGGCAATCATTTTTTGACGAAGGCACCACTGCCGCCGAAATCATCGCCAATAAAATTGACGCAGCAACTATTGACCCGGTTTATACAATCAGCGGCAAGAGGTATGCAACTTATATGGCTGGGATGACAGGCGTTAAAGAAGAAACAACTGGCGTCGTAAAATTAGGGACTTCCGATGTCCCGAATATTGACGGCAATGTTAGGACATCGGAAGTCCAAACATTGAAGCATGTCATAGACTTCAATAATCTCGCCGAAGGCAGCGACTTATGGCTTTTTGCTCAAGCAATCAATGTTGATGGCCGGGCTTACATCGCCGAAGACGGCAAAATTTACAGGACTACAGCGGAAGAATTGTTTGATAACTTCAGCATACTCCTTACCCCGAATTTCCCCGGCGATGTTTGGTATGAAAAAGACGCGAAAAATAAGACAATAACAATATTTGGACATCCGACGTCCAAATATTGCCGCAATGGTGGGGACGTCGGATGTCCCGAAATTGAAGTTTCGTATAGATTAACCGCCCCCCGATTTGACTGGAAAAGCTGGAGCAACTATGCTGACACCAACTGGGAAGGGTTGAATTTGGATAAGCTCCTTAAATGAAGAATCAGGAATAAGGAATTAGGAATAATGGACAATGAAACAGGGAAAATTAAAAATTTTACAGATTTGGATGCATGGAAGGAAAGTCATAAATTAGTGTTGATGATTTACGACATAACAAATTTACTCAACGGCTTTAGGGTCTATCACAGAACTGCAGAACCAGTTGTTTATTGCTATAATTCCTAATTCCCAATTCAAATGAACAAGCAAGCCATAATCCTCGTCATTGTAATCAGTTTAGCAGTCGGCTTCGGCGGTGGCTGGTATTTTGGCAGTCGGGATACGGCGCGTGAGTATCAGGTTAAAATGGAAAGTATTCGGGCGAAATTGCCTGACGTTGGGTCTGTCCGGAGAGTGGAAGAGCTAAAAGCTTTTAACGCCAATGTTGTTTCCGTAGAAGGCAACGTTATTAAAATTACCATGCCGCCTTCGCCTGATCCTTTTGAAGAATGGCCTACGGAACGGGAAGTGGTGGTTGGCGAAAAAACTACCCTTCTTCGGCGGATCGTGAAAGATCCGAAAGTTTATGCAGAAGAGCAAGCGGCATTTGCGCAAAATCCAGTTGGCGAACCACCCCAACCTTATAAAGACGAACCCATTGAAGTTGATGAACTGGCGCCTGGTACTACTCTTGGCATTGAAACCGCTCGCGACGTGAAGTTTGAAAAACGTTTTGAAGCCGTTGTTATCCGCGCCCTCTAACTAGTGAAGTCGAACTTCCATAGTTGGGGGTCTTGTTGTCACTATTCATATCATATAGCGAGACCGAAGCCCATTATTTATTCCAGAATTACATCTTTAATTTCTTCCAAATCCATCTCTTTTAGCCACCTTATCGTATCTTTTTTATACTGCTCCGGCCCGCCCAGGAACTCTGTCAAAAATTCTCTCTGCGTCACCGACGGGAAATTCTTCTTGCCAATATAGTCCAAGTAACTGCTCCACCTATATTTCTCCAAGAATCTTCCAATCTTATTGACGTCGGACGTCGATATATTCCTTTCTCGCCAAGCTGGCACCGTTAAATCCAGAGGATTGAGATGGATGTAATAAGGGAGATGAATAAAATGCGCTTCCTTTTTTACAAGAACTGACTTGTATTTTCCTTGAAACAAGGCGCCGCTTCTTTTGTACTTTGCGTTGAAATATTTCGCATAGCCGCCGTTGAGTTTTTTTATAAAGTTCGTTACGCCATCATCTCTAGTTGGTCTTAAGAGTAGGTGGTAATGATTGGGCATTAGGCTAAAGGCCAGTATTTCTACAAGTAGTTTTCTAGATTTTCTACTTTCAATATATTGACGTCGGACGTCGATAAATTGGTTTTTGAAGCTGTAGCCGACATTGAAAGCAGGGTTTTCATCGTTAAATTCAAATAAATCGTGGATAAAACGGAGGTAATCATTCTCGTCCAAGAAAATCTTTCTTTTATCCACGCCTCTGTTTAGGACGTGGTAGATTTCTCCGGCAGTTTTCCTGCTCATAAGTATAATTATTAATTATTGATGTCCGACGTCAATATATTAATTATTGATGTCTGACGTCAATATACAATATATTGGTTGGGGATTTGGTATAATTTTAAGCATGAAGCAGAGGACAAAAATATCTCAATGGTCCTCGCGGTCACGCTGGTGGCGGCGCTTGCGGTGCTATATAACGACCTCCGAGGTCGTTATCCACAGGAGCCTTTCAAAACCGGTTTTAAGTTTTTATAATAAAAGACATGAGTAAAACAAATAAGATTCTTTTGGGAGTTGTTATTGTTTTATTTTTAGCGCTGGGCGGTGTGCTGGTCTGGCAGTTTGTGTTTAAATCAGCGCCTTATTACGCAGTGTTTTTGCGAAGCGGCGACCTTTATTTTGGTCAACTTACTCGTTTTCCTTATTTTGGTCTGAAAAATATCTACACTCTTCAAATTAATCCTCAAAACCAACAAACCCCTTTTAGCATCCAAAGATTTAGAAATGTTTTTTGGGGTCCGGAAGATAGGTTAAGAATTAGTCGCGACGAGGTTATCTGGATGGCGAAATTAAACTCCGAAGGACAATTAGCCCAGCTTATAAGAACCAACCCTGATCTATTGCCGCAAGCGTCCCAGCAACAGCAACCGCCACCTCAGCCGCAAACTCAAACCCCTCCTCAAACCCCTCCTCAAACCCCTCCTCAAACCCCTCCTCAAACTCCTCCAGAACAATAGAAACTTATAGAAACATAGCGGAAGCTTATTGAGAATGGCTGTTTTTGGCTTCAGCTTTATTTAATGATCGTTTGCTTTTGGGAGTAAAGCCCAGCTGTTATAGCATGATAGCAGCATATACCTTTTTCTTATCAGCTATAAGAGAATTATCCTAAAAACCCCAACGAGTTTCTATAAGTTTCTTTGGTGTTTTTGCTATTATTAAAGTAATGCGGGGTCAAATAGCATTGCCTTTTATCCTGCTTGTCTCTGGCATTATCATTGAAATCACCATTGCCGGCGCTTTTGTTACTTATTTTTTATCAGCGAGCGGTCTTGGGGAACGGCTTGCTCTGCGGGCTTCGGCGGCTGCTCATTCGGGCATTCGGGACGCAATGATTAAAATTGCAAGAAACAAAGAATTTGTTTCTTCTCCCCAGAACTACAATTTGACTGTTGGTGATGATACAACATCTATTTCGGTTTCAAGGACAGTTGATGACCCCCAAAACGCTTATATTTATACCATTACTTCAACCGCCACTGCTGCAAGTCGCCAGCGGCGTCTTAAAGCCACTGTTATAGTTAATCAGACGACAGGCTCGATACAGCTTCAGTCGCTTAAAGAAGAGCCAGTTTCATAATGCAAACTATGAGAACGAACGTAAATACCGCAAGTCATAAGGCTGTTTACTTTAGAATTTTTTATGAATTAAGGAGCCTATCTTTTAAGATTCAGAATGGACTGGGAAGATTCAGTACCCAAAGACAGTACGCAAGCGCATTTGAAAAGGCATTAAATTAGGAAAGGCAACGAAGCATGGAAAAAGAGTTCTTAGTTTTGCATTATGGGTTTAGTTAGAAACATATTGGATAAGTTGAGCTCGCGACCAAAAATAGGGGGGTTAGAGATAAGCGACTCCGCTTTAGCGTATGTTTTTTTAGGAAAAGAGGGGCCAACTGCTTTTTCTTTGCGTCTTACACCCGGTGTGCTCAAAGAAGGAAAGATTGAAAGACCCGATGAACTCCTCCGCTACTTGCGCGAGCTCCACAGAAAGGTTTCTTTAGGGAAGACTGCTCAAAAATTTAAGGTGGTGGTATCACTGCCGGCCGCTCTCATTTATACTCAAAGCTTTAACGTTCCCAAGATTGACAAAGAACGTCTTGAAGAAGCCACTCAACTTAACCTCCAGATAATTTCTCCAATTGAGGCGGGAGCCGTTTATGCGAGCTCTCAAGTGATAAATGAGACTGACGATAGGTACGATTTACTCGGCGCTTTTGTTGAGAAGGAGACAGTGCTTAAGTTAAAACAAATTCTCTCGGCGGCTGGTTTTGATGCTTTGATTTTTGAGTTTCCAAGCCTTGCTTTAGCACGAGCTATTTCTCGTTCGTTTCGCCTCCCGCCTTCTCCAATTCTTGTTCTTCGTCTTTCTTCAGACGGCCTTGACTTTTTCATTCTTAAAGAAAACTCGCTTTATTTTGAATACTTCCGTTCTTGGCGTTCAATTCAGGGAGAAGCGCGTGAGATTTCAACTTATGCTTTTCAAGAGGCTGTAGCGGAAGAGGTTAAAAGAGTGATTGATTTTTCCCTAAGCCGTTTTAAAGAAAAGGTAAAGCAGGCTTTAGTTGTTGCACCCGGCTTTGAAAGTGATATTACCGCCTTGCTCAAGAGCCGTTTTGAATTAGAAGCAGTGCCGCTTTCTTTAAAATCCTATCCTCTTGCCCCCAACTGGTATACCGTTTTAGGCTCGGCAATTCGGGGCGCCGCTTACAGCGGTCGCGATACCGAAATTAACCTCAGCGGCGAGAGGTTAAGTGAAGTTTTTTATAAAGAGCGACTTTTGAACTTTATAAAATTATGGCGGAGTATTATTATTGGGGCGGCAGTTATTCTGTTTTTTACTTTCGGTATCCTCGGATCGTTTTTGGTAAGGCAATCCAAGATTCTTACCGCAAGACTCAATGCTTTTAAAGCTCAGGTTTCTCAAAACGAACTTAACGAACTAGAGGCTAAGGTTAGCGAGTTTAATTATTTAGTCAAAGAAGTAGAACGTATAAAAAAGAACTTTCTGCCCTGGCATCAGATTTTAAGTCGCCTCAAAGAGCTTGCCGATGAAAATAATGTCATTTTAGACGGCTTAAGAATAGATATCACTTCAGGCGCACCAGTGAGTTTAGCGGGACGGGCACCTTCCACTGCTTACGTGTTGAAATTCAAAAACGTTTTAGCGGCTGAGCCGAATTTAATAAATGTTGACCTCCCTCTTGCCGGAATTACGACCTTAGAAGATAATTCAGTCAGCTTTAGTTTGAGTTTCCAAATTCAGTAGAAGTGATCTTGGGCGGATTTAAAGACCTCTTGTAAGATTTTTCTGTCTTTTGCGGAAATTTTTTTAAGGACGAAAGCGGCGGCTTTTGGTCGACTACTTATAGGACGGATAGGTCTTATTCCGATACGCAAACGCCAGAAATCTTTAGTTCCAAGCGTTCTAATCACTGATTCTACGCCTTTATGACCAGCAGCGCGCCGGTTGAAAGAGAATTTATACCTGCCCAGCTCAATATCAGCATCGTCGTGGATAATAAGCACTTCTTGGGGCTTCAAACGGTGTTTTTTGAGTAATTTTTTTATAAATTCGCCGGATTGGTTCATAAAGACATCAGTAATTAGTAATTGATAATTAGTAATTGGTAATTGCTTTTTGAGATGATTGATAAAAAGGCGGCCAGCGTTGTGGTAAGTGTTTTCATACTTCTTGCCGGGATTGCCTAAACCCACCACTAACTTTATCTTGGCGGGATTGAAATTTACTTGCATTTTAAGTAGTATTATTCCATACTCAGTTTTGAATTTCTAATGCCTAATTTCGAAGGTAAAATCCCCCCTGATTTAACCCCCCTTAGAAATAGAAATTAGTAATTAGAAATTAGAAAAATTAGTAATTAGAAATTAGAAATTTATGCGCAAGCTTCTGTGGTCTTTTTTTGAAATCATCGAGACGCTCGTTATTGCGGTGGTAGCTGTTTTTTTGGTAAGAAATTTCATTGCCCAGCCGTTTTTGGTCTCAGGCAGTAGCATGGAGCCGACTTTTTTAAACGGCAATTACCTTTTGGTTGATGAACTTACTTACCGTTTCCGCGAGCCAGAGCGGGGCGAAGTGATTGTGTTTCGTTACCCTTTGGACCGGCGGGCATATTATATCAAGCGCATTATTGGACTGCCGGGGGAACGGCTTCTAATTCAAGAGGGTAAAGTTTCAATTTTTACTAATGGTAAGGAAAAAACTCTTCAGGAACCTTATGTTTTCGGCAGGGAAACGAGAGGGGACTTTGACATTGTTCTTGGTCAGGATGAATATTTTGTAATGGGCGACAATCGGGACTTCAGCCTTGATTCTCGGAGCTGGGGAACGCTTTCCCGTGAGGATATCATCGGCATCGTCCGTCTTCGTCTTTGGCCTGTAAATCAGGTAATGGCTTTTTCAGCACCAAGTTACTAACTTTATCAGCTTTCCGCTGATAAAGCTTGTTAGTCGGTCTGATGAAGCTGACGAAGTTAATCAAGCTAACGAAGATAAAAATCGGAATATGTCCAAATTTAAGAAAGAAACTTCTGCCTCACCAAAGAAGCAATCACTTTTTCAGTCGGTGAAGGGAATGAGTGATATTTTACCTAAAGACCACCACTGGTGGCGGATGGTTTTTGAGGTCGGTTGGAGGATAAGCGAGCTCCACGATTTCTATTACATTGAAACCCCAATTTTAGAAGAAGCAAGGCTTTTTGAAAAAGGAGTGGGTGAAGCAACCGACATTGTTGAGAAGCAGATGTATGTTTTTAATACCAAAGGCGGTGAGCGAGTGGTTCTTCGGCCCGAGGGGACGGCGCCGGTAATGCGGAGTTACTTACAGCATCATTTAGGCTATTTTGCTTCGCCCTTAAGGGTTTTTTATTACGGACCGATGTTTAGATATGAACGACCGCAACAAGGACGTCAGCGTCAACATCACCAGTGGGGTTTTGAAATTTTAGGTGACAGCGATGCTTTATATGATGTTCAGATTATTTTAACCACCCTTAACTTTTTGGGCATGTTAAAACTTAAAGAGCCGGTTCTAAAGATTAACACCATCGGTTGCCGCATCTGTCGGCCGACTTACCGGACCCGCCTCAAGGACTATTACCGCTACCGTAAAAACAAACTTTGCAAGGACTGCTTAAGAAGGTATGAAGAAAACGTTCTCCGGCTTTTGGACTGCAAGGATCCAGAGTGTGAAAAACTGAAAAAAGAGGCGCCGATTATTCTTGACTATCTTTGCTCAAGCTGCAATAACCACTTTCGCCAAGTTTTGGAACTCGTAGAAGATAATAACATTCCCTATGAGCCCGATCCCTATCTTGTTCGCGGCCTTGATTACTACAACAAAACAGTTTTCGAGATTTTTTCACCAAAGCTTGAGGGGATAGCTCTTGCTGGCGGGGGGCGCTATGATTATCTTTCGGAAATATTAGGGGGTCGGCCGCTGCCGGCTACCGGCGTTGCTTTAGGAATTGAAAGAATCATTGAGGCGATGCGGCAAGCAGGCGTTTCTCCGCCGGTTAAAGCTAAAAAGGAGGTTTTTGTGATTGCCATTGGTGAAGAAGCTAAGAAGGCGAGCTTGAAGTTTATCAACGAGCTGCGGCTTTCCGGCATTATCACTCTTGAGTCGCTCGGCAAAAAATCCCTGAAGTCCCAGCTTAAGGTTGCGGATAAAAACAAATCCCCTCTTGCTGTAATTATGGGTCAGAAAGAGATTTTTGAAGGTTCGGCGATTTTGCGCGACATGAAAAGCGGAGTTCAGGAGACAATCCCTCTTAGTAAACTGGTAGAGGAGATAAAAAAGAGAACGTGATGACAGTGATTATGACTGATTGTATTTTTTGCAAAATTATAAGAAAAGAAATTCCAGCCGAGATTATTTATGAGAATGATTCGGCTTTGGCATTGCTTGATATCAATCCCAAAGCACCAGGCCATACTATGGTTTTGGCCAAAGTTCATGCCCCCACCATTCTTGATTTACCAGAAAAAGAAGTGGAGCCAGTTTTTGGCGCCGTTAAAAAAGTTACGGCGATGATTAAAGAAGTCCTCCGGCCAGATGGTTTTACTATTGGCATCAATCACGGCCGTTATGCTGGTCAGGCGATAGACCACTTGCATATTCATATCCTCCCGCGATATAAAGGTGATGGCGGCACTTCCATTCATGGAGTAGTTAATAATCCGCCCCAAGAGTCGTTAAACGAAATGAGACAAAAAATTCTTAAAAGTTATGATCATTGAAGTTAAACGCAGAGAAGGAGAAAATTTAACCTCTCTGCTTTACCGCTTTGGGAAGAAAGTAAAGCAGAGCGGAATTCTTAAAGAGGCGAGAGCAAGACGGTTCTGGGTAAGACGACTTAACCGCAATAAACGGCGCGCAAAAGCCCTCTATCGGTTGAAAAAAGAGGAGGAGCTTGGCCGCGAGCGAAAATACGGACATGATTAAAGATCGCCTGAACAAAGATTTGGTAACTGCTTTGAAATCCGGCGATACTCTCCGGATCGCTACCCTTAGACTTTTAAATGCCGCTATTTACAATAAGGAGATTGAGAAGCGTTCTAAAACCGGCAGGAGAAACGAATCTTTGACTGATGAGGAAACAGTGAAGGTTTTGCAGAACGAAGCCAAAAAAAGAAAAGAGGCGATAGAGCTTTACCATCAAGGCGGTCGAGCAGATCTTATGGCTAAGGAAAAAGCAGAACTTGAGGTGATTGAGGAATATTTGCCGAAAGAACTCAGCGATGAAGAACTCGAAGATATTATTAATGAAGTTTTTAAAGAACTAAACCCCTCGGGGCCAGCTGATTTTGGCAGGATTATGGGTGCGGTGATGAAAAAAGTTGAAGGACGAGCAAGCGGCAGCCGGGTAAGGGAGCTTATTCAAAATAAGTGGCAGTGAGGGAAGTTAGCGTAATAAGCCAATCCGGAAAGTACAAAATCTTTGAGAAGGGAGTAAAGAAAGCAGTTCAAGCCGCCTTGGCTTTTTTAAAGAAGGACGGCGTTTCAGTGACGGTGTATCTTATAAGTAACAAAGAGATGGGGCGTCTGAACCAGCGATTCCGCAAAAGAAAGGGGACTACCAATATTCTTGCTTTTCCCGAGCCAAAAGATTTCCCCCATCCAGAATCCCGGCTCCGGCCCCTGGGTGAAATCTACCTTGCTCCTGACTTTGCGGCAAAGAAAGGAGAGAATTTGAAGCGTCTCGTCCTCCATGGTCTTCTCCACCTTTTAGGCTTTTCACATTCAAGGAAGAGTGATAGGATAAGAATGGAAAAAATGGAACGCAAGCTATGTCCAAGCTCGTCACTGGTTTAGATATTGGTTCGGCCCAATTGAAATGCGTAGTGGCTGAAGAAAAAAAAGACGGCACCCTTTCGGTTTTAACGGCGGTGAAGCATCCTTCCGCCGGCTTCCGCCGCGGCGTGTTAGTTGATGTTGAAGAAGCGACCGGCGTTTTGCGGGAGTTTGTTTTAGATCTTCAAAAAATTTCAAAGCGAGTTCTTTCCGATGTTTTTGTAAATGTAAACAGTGAACAGATTAAAAGCCGGCCTTCCCGAGCTCAGGTCGTGGTTTCCCGAGCTGACCAGAAAATTCAGGAAGATGACATTCAGAGGGTTTTAGACGGTTCGCGGGCGATCCGGTTAACCCCTAATCATATGATTCTTCACAATGTGCTTCGGGAATATTTCGTAGATGAAGTGGGTGATATTCAAAATCCTTTAGGAATGACGGGCAATCGTTTAGAGGTTTCAACTCTTATCATTGAAGCCTTTTCTCCTCAAGTTAATCAGTATCTTAAGACACTCGAGCGGGTGGGGATAAAGGTTGGCGGTTTGATTTATAATCCCTTAGCGGCGGCAAGAGCTGTTCTTTCTAAGCGTCAGAAAGAATTAGGTACCCTTCTTATTGATTTTGGTTTTGGTTCAACCTCAATTGCGGTTTTTGAAGAAAACAAAGTTCTTCATACTAAAACACTTCCGATCGGAATGAGTCACGTTACCAATGATATTGCCATCGGACTTAAAACTTCAATTGACACGGCAGAAAAATTAAAACTTACTTATGGCTTCGCCCTGGCTCGAGAAATTTCTCGGCGGGAGATGGTGGAACTTCAGGAATTTGAGCCGACTATAAAAAGTATAATTTCAAAAAAATTCCTAGCCGAGATTATTGAAATCAGACTTGCGGAAATTTTAGACCTTGTTAATAATGAGCTGAAGTCCATTGGTCGCTATGCTGAACTTCCGGGCGGCGTGGTGATAACTGGCGGCGGCGTGAAACTTGCGGGGATGACGGAGCTTACGAGGCGAGAATTGCGGTTGCCGGTCCAGGTTGGTTTTCCAGACTTGAGTCGTTTTGAAATTTTAAACCCCGCTTATGAGGAATTGCTGGATGATCCGGAGTTTGCTGGAGCAATTGGACTTACTCTTTGGTCACAAGCTGAAAACAATAAAACAAGAGGCGGCGGTCTTAAAAAATTCTTCCGCAATCTCATCCCTTAACTTGTCCCAATTTCTTTTAACATGCCTAAAAAGAAAAAAATCCTAACACTGAGGAATCTTCGGAAGACCGGTCCCCGGAGAAAAAAAGCCGGTTTTACTAAGATTAAAGTGGTAGGGGTAGGCGGCGGTGGTGGCAACGCGGTTTCTCGGATGATGGCTGGTGCAAGAATTCGAGGAGTTGAATTTTTAGCGGTGAATACCGATGCCCAAGACTTAAATCATACTTTAGCTCATAGGAAAATCTATATTGGCAAGGCTCTGACTCGCGGTTTAGGCGCCGGAATGAATCCTGAGATTGGTCGGCAGGCGGCTGAAGAGAATAAGTCAGAAATTATGGAAGCGCTTGAAGGGGCCGATATTGTATTTATGACCGCTGGCTTTGGCGGCGGCACTGGCACAGGTGCCGGTCCCATTATTGCTGAGATAGCAAAAGAAAAAGGAATCCTCACCATTGCTATTGTTACCAAGCCTTTTACTTTTGAGGGCGCCGAACGGTCGAGAATCGCCCAGGAAGGCCTTGCAAACTTAAAAGATAAAGTTGATGCCTTAGTAGTGATTCCCAATGACCGAATTTTCACCCTTATAAACAAAGACACCACTGTTGCCCGTGCTTTTGGTTTTGTGGATTCGGTTTTGGAAGAAGCGGTAGCAGCTGTTTCTGAGATTGTTAATGTACCGGGAATTATCAATGTTGATTTTGCGGATATTAAGGCAGTGGTTAAAGATTCTGGTTTGGCTTTGATAGGCATCGGCGTTGCTTCTGGTCCTGAACGGAGCATGAAGGCGGTAGAGAACGCTATCAATTCGCCTCTTTTGGAAACGCCTTTTGAAGGAGCAAGGAGAGCTCTTTTTACAGTTGCCGGCGGCCGAGATCTTAAAATGGCTGAGATAAATGATGTGGCTAAAATTATCTCCGCCGCCCTTGATGTGAACGCTAAAGTAATCTTTGGCGCTTACCACGACAGGAGTCTTCCTAACAAAAGCATCAAAGTGACAGTAATCGCCGCTGGTTTTAATGGTCTTTTGGGTGGCGGCCGGATGCAGATGCCGTCGCTTTTTGTAACGAGTGAGCCGAAGGCTGGGGTAGCGGGAGAACTGAAAAGCCCAACAAGAGAGGAAGAGGTAAAAGAGAAGAAAGAGGAAGAAAAGAAAAAACCAGAGGTCCAGAAATCCGAATGGGACATTCCAGCTTTCCTCCGCCGCAGACGCCGCTAATCCTAAAACCTTACAAAGGGCGCTAAAGATTAAAAATTATTAATCCCCTCAACCCCCCTTTTACAAACGATCGTTCGTAAAATCGAAGTTTAACTTTCTTCTCATTTTTCTAAGGTTTTAAAAGTTTTACCGGAAACGTTCCTCTACAGAAGACTAAAGATTTTTTTCAAATGAAGTTCGTTGTCAATTCCTTCCGCAGAAATTTGCCGGACGTAGCGGCGGATGTTGTACAGTTCAACGATGAATTCTATTTCATCCTCGCAAGGCCAGGGTAAGACGAAGACACTTTTTTGGAGTCGGTAAAATCCCCACTTCTTAAGATGGAAACGGAGGGCATTTCTCGCTTTCTTCAAACTTTCCGGTATGTCGAAAATAATAATTCGCCACTTTCCGTCCCACGTTTTTGGTATTTTTATTTTAATGCCCTCGGTTTTATACATCAAAGCTTTCTTTTTTCCATCCTCGCTGATTATGATTTTCACAGTGCCGTCAGCCGTTTCTCGGTAGTCAATTAGCTTACTCTCATAAAGTCCTTGTATCGCCTTCCTTAAAGACTCATTTTTTACCCTTTTCCACTCCTTGCCCATTTCTTTCAGTACTTTGAACTGCTGGCGTGGGTTGTGAGAAAGGCCGATTGAAATGCCGCCCACCAGGAGTATCAGCAATCTTTTCTGAAGCGTTCCTATTCTTATCTTTCTTTCAATCTCAGCAGTTTTTTTCTTATATGCATTTTTATACTTACTTTCTTTATATTCATTTTTATTTTCCTTCCCCATCCTTCTATTTTACAAACGATCGTTCGTAAAATTGAAGTTTGGGGAATGTGGATAACTATAGATTGAAAAGAGCGAATGACTCTATTTGAATTATTTCAAAGAGTACCTCGAGCACGTCGAACGATTTTTGAGATAAATTTTGTTTAAAATCGAAGGATTATGAACGAACAGGTGGGTTCAAAGGGGCCGTATTCATTAGAAGAAAAGACGTCGTCTCTGGCATCGCTGAAGAAGAATCGGAAGAAATTCTGGATTGCGATCAGCGCCTTTTTAGCGCTTTTTGTTTTATTAGTGGGCTACATCGGCTGGCAGGCATTTTCAGATTGGTATGGCCGAAGGCAGATTGATTTGCTTTACGAGAGCTTGAAGCGGGAGCAAGAAGAATTATATCAACGGCAATTAGCTGACACTTGGGGAGGAAAAACCCCCCAGGAAACTCTGCGGCTGTACATTGAAGCAGTAGAAAAAGGAGATTATGAATTGGCAAGTAAGTATTTTGTGATTGAGAAGCAGGAAGAGGAATGGAGAAAGTTGGAGAATAGTCCTGCAGAAAACACTAAAAATATTTTGGATTTGCTAAAGGTTAGTTTAATTTCTCCTGGGAGTTTTTCTGCGGATGGTAAAGGCTTTGTAGTTAGAAGGCCGTTGTTAGTTGATTTTGTTCTTTATCCCAACGGTATCTGGAAAATTGTAGAAATATAGAGCTTTTTAGAAATGCCCGAATCAAGAGATACCATTACGCTTAAATGTTTGTTTTTGCTTTCGGTTGTTTTGATCTTGTTTTCTTTTAGATTTTTGGAAGTAAAAGCTTACAACCCGGATACGACTCACGCCGCCCTCACTCAAGAGATAGTTGAGTTTTATAACCTACTTTATCCCGACAAAGCGTTTACAGATGAAGAAAAGGAATGGATTATCCAAGGCAGTATTGATGAGGACCAAGGGGTGCGGGCAATAAATCACCTTTATGATCCGATTAACAGAATCAGCTGGACCGGTGAGAAAGGGGGCAAGTTCTCTGCTTGAAACAGCAGGTTTTAGAGGCTGTGGATAATTGGTGTTGGAAAGCAAGATGTTTTAATTTATTTTAAAATCAAGTAAAGAATTCCTCGATTTCGAGTCAGATTGATTTTGTTTTATGTTATGGATGAACAAAAAAAGACATCCAACCCTGCTTTTTTGCATCAAGAGCCGCCAAAGATAGCTCAGCCAGCGAAAAAAAAGAGGTTCTGGCTAGTTTTTGGTACCTTTTTAGCGCTTTTTGTTTTATTAGTGGGCTACATCGGCTGGCAGGCATTTTCAGATTGGTATGGCCGAAGGCAGATTGATTTGCTTTACGAGAGCTTGAAGCGGGAGCAAGAAGAATTATATCAACGGCAATTAGCTGACACTTGGGGAGGAAAAACCCCCCAGGAAACTCTGCGGCTGTACATTGAAGCAGTAGAAAAAGGAGATTATGAATTGGCAAGTAAGTATTTTGTGATTGAGAAGCAGGAAGAGGAATGGAGAAAGTTGGAGAATAGTCCTGCAGAAAACACTAAAAATATTTTGGATTTGCTAAAGGTTAGTTTAATTTCTCCTGGGAGTTTTTCTGCGGATGGTAAAGGCTTTGTAGTTAGAAGGCCGTTGTTAGTTGATTTTGTTCTTTATCCCAACGGTATCTGGAAAATTGTAGAAATATAGAGCTTTTTAGAAATGCCCGAATCAAGAGATACCATTACGCTTAAATGTTTGTTTTTGCTTTCGGTTGTTTTGATCTTGTTTTCTTTTAGATTTTTGGAAGTAAAAGCTTACAACCCGGATACGACTCACGCCGCCCTCACTCAAGAGATAGTTGAGTTTTATAACCTACTTTATCCCGACAAAGCGTTTACAGATGAAGAAAAGGAATGGATTATCCAAGGCAGTATTGATGAGGACCAAGGGGTGCGGGCAATAAATCACCTTTATGATCCGATTAACAGAATCAGCTGGACCGGTGAGAAAGTTAGCAGTAAGCTTTCTGCTGAAACGGCGGAGAGCTTCGTAAAAACTTTTGTAGCGCCGGAAGGGGTGGAGTGGACCACCGCCGTTAAGTGGGTAAACGACAGAGCGCTTCAGAGCCAATATAGCCGCTACGGCGGGGATAGGACTTGGACTCAAGCTCTTGAGTATTTGTATGGCGGAAACAAAAGAGAAGCGTATTACACCTTGGGTCATGTTCTTCATTTGATAGAAGATATGGCAGTGCCCGATCACACACGGAACGATCCTCATCCACCCATTAGCGGAGAATTCGCTTCGCCTTACGAATCCTACGCCGATAAAAAGTGGAACAGGAACAGTATCAATGGACTTGATATTCCTAATAAACTGAAGAAAGAAGGAATAGCGTTACCACACCTTTCTTCGATTGAGGAATATCTTCATTCGTTGGCTCTGTATTCAAATAAATATTTCTTTTCGAAAGATACTATTAATGACCCCGCTTACGAGTTGAGGGTGGACGAAAGCAGGTGCGACGAAAAGTTTTGTTATGGAGTTGATGAAAACGGTAGTAGTTTTCCTATTACGCGAATAAGGATTCAGACTGGGTCAAGTAATTACAAGTTAAAAATACAATACTCTTTATTGGACGAAAATAACGAGGGAAACCCCTTGATTTTAGACGCCTACTTCACCCGTCTCGCCGAGAAATCCGTTCTCTACGGTGCAGCTGTAATAGATTTGTTTCATAATGAAGCGAGAGATTACCTACCTACAAGAGTTACAAGGTTTAACGAAAAATCTATATTAGGAAAAACCTTCGGCGGTAAATTTTCTCTTGCCGGTGAAATTAAAAACTTTTGGAACAACACCAAATCTTTTTTCGCGAATATAAGGGAAGGTATCAAGAATTTATTTTCTCCGAAGACACCAGTTGAAGTCGTGAAGCTTACCAAGCCGGTTATGATGGAAGAAAATAAACAGCCGACCGAAACCCTTCAAGTTCAACTTACCCCAGCAGAAGTCAAAAATCAGCAGGATGACGAGTTTGATCGTTTGAGCGAATTAAGTGAAGAGGGTGAAGAGAGTAAGGAAGAAGTCGAAGAAGTAGAAGAAGTAGAAGAAGTAGAAGAAGTAGAAGAAAATGACTCCCCACCGGTTGTTTTAGCCGCAACTTCTACCGCCGCCACCTCCACGGTTCAGAGTCAAAACCTTAATCAAAGTCAAAGCGCTAAAGTTGAAATCAAGGTTTGTTCTTTTGGTAGCTCAACCCCTCAACTTGGTTCAGGGCCAGTAGGACCAATAATTATCAACGAAGTTGCTTGGATGGGCACGACCGCAAGCGCTAACGATGAGTGGATTGAGTTTAAGAATATATCGACATCGCAAATTGATATTTCCGGCTGGCAGATTTTAGATAAAGACGAGCAAATTAAAATTACTTTTGAAGAGGGCACCAAAATTCCGGCCGGCGGGTTTTATCTTCTTGAGAGAACTGATGACAGCACCTTACCTAATGTTTCGGCTGACAAAATTTATGTTGGCGCTCTTTCTAATACTGACGAAGGTTTAAGATTGTTTGATTCCCAGTGTAATTTACGTGATGAGGTACTAGCCAGTCCTAATTGGCCAGGTGGTGACAATTCTTCAAAAGGGACGATGGAAAGAAAGAATGACTTGAACTGGCAGACGAGCGTTTTTCAAGGCGGCACACCTAAAACAGAAAACTCAACACCCGTTACGGTCTCGAGCAGCGGAAGTGGTTTTGCGACAAGTGTAAGCGAAGAGAACCGCGAAACCTCAACTTCTTCTACTTCAACCGCAAGTGCGGCGAATCACATCGTCATAAGCGAAATCCAAGTTGGCGGAGCTGATGCCGGTGACGAGTTTATCGAACTTTATAATCCCACAAACAGCGCCGTTGATTTATCTGGCTGGTCAATTCAGTACGTAAGCGGCTCCGCCGAAGTTTCCACTTCCACTGTTTCCAAAAAGAATTTTTTAGCAACAAGCACGATTGAAGCAAAAAAATTTTTCTTGATTGCAAGAAACACAAATGCAAGCGGCAGCGACGGTTATGTCGGTTCGCCGGCAGCTGATATGAGTCATCGAACGTTCAGTTTGTCAGGCACTTCAGCTGGGGCAAAAGTTTTCTTGGTAAAAAATCAAGAAGCGATTGAGGGCGTGAACGATCCTGACATTATTGATATGGTTGATTATTCTTTTTCCGTGCCCAGCGCCGGGCAAAGTTTGGAAAGGAAGGCGTTTGACAACAATATTTGCGTCTCAGCTCAAGGGGACGGCGAGTACTTAGGGAACAGCTGCGATCGGGACTATGACAGTGATAATGACGGTAACACCACCGATTTTGAAACTCGCGCCTCGCCGAAACCGCAGAACTCCCAAAATCTGCCCGAGCCGCGGGAGCCGCCAACCGCAGTAATCAACTTTACCGTGGGTTATCATTTTAGCATCCCAACTCTTACGATGAGTTGGGATTATTCTCAAGATTATAGTGGTGCGACAAGTACTCTTACTTATGAAATTGAAGAAATAAACACCCCTACCGGTTCAACACCATTTAGTTTTAATTCTACTTCCACCGCCGTGGAACAAACCTTTGATGAAATCGGCCGCGATTATGAATTTTCCATCAAAGCGGTTGACGCTGATGGTCTTACTTCCACTTCAACGGTGGCGAGTACAACCGTGCCGAGTTTTGTTGATCAGGTTTATTTTTACCGCGACCCCCGATCGTCAACTACTGATTATTTAGTTGAGTTTTACTACTCAGACTATCCTTTTGTACCTCAAGCCTTTAGTTCAGGCGCCTCGTGGCGAATGATCGCTCTTTATTTAAATAAAGAGGCGGAAAAGGTAACTGTTATTAGAGATCCTCGCGACGCTCAAGACCCGAACTATTTTATAGAAGGCATGTTTCCGCTCAAATACAAACGTTGCAATGGTTCAGTGCAGACGAGCGGCTACGCAGTTCTTCTGCCCGATACATCGGAAAGATGTGAAAGTACCGGTCCCAAAAACAGCGATTTGTCTTTTGATCTTTTGGAAGACAAACATCTGCTCCTGAAATTAGCTTCTTCCACCGCTGAAGTTTCTTTTGCTTCTTCAACCGATTATCTGACGCTCGCTTTTTACGACAACTTTTCAGAAGGATTCAAGTTGGTGGCGGTCGACAAAACCAAGTATTACTTTCAGGATACTTTACCTTCCCACGAGGCGCCCGGTGCGCCGGAGAACTTGACGGTTCTCGATTACACCGTGAATTCGCCGACGTCGACGGTGAGCGTTTCCTGGAATCCTTCAATTGATCCGGACACTTTGGACAATGAGATTTCCTACGAGTTAAGTTGGGATAATGCGACCTGGCAAGTGCTTACTTTGACAAACGGCACAGACCCCAACAAGCGTTATGCTGATTTGTTTAGGGCGCTCGGCACCACTTCGACAATATACATTCGGGCAGTTGACAATTTTGATGCGACCTCGACAGCGGCGACCACAACCTTGGTTTTGCCCGCGGCGGTTATTAATACAACGCCCGACCCCTCAAACTCTTATTTTGCCGTTGATGAGGCGAAAGTTTCTGGAGATAAGCTTAAAGTAAAATGGCGGCTCTTGAGCAACCCTGCTCCTAATGCTAATTTTGGAATTATTCCTTATCTTACAGAAGTTGGTGCCCCGACAAGCACAACTATTAGTAGCGCCCGAGCGCTCCACCGCGATTACGGCGGAAACGCCGCTTATCCAAACACTACTGCTAATGATTCAAGTCAGTGTAGTGCAGCCATAACATCGTTAGGCGATTATACTTTGGGCTGGCAGTATGAGACGCGGTTTTCATCGGTAAGTGGTGTATCTGTTTCAAACGATTTAGTGGGGAAAGAGTTGCAGTTTGCTCTTTATGTTGGTTTGCCGTGCAACTTATCCGACGTTGTAGATACCCCTCTTTTCAGCGGCCTGCCAGTGATTATTCAATAATCCGTGTCCGCTAAGCGCCCGGCAGTTCTTCGCCGGGCATGTTTCTGTTTTGGTGGATGTTTTTGAAGATTTGTATTAAGATTAATTTTGGTAACTTATTGAGAGGTGGTTATGATTAAAGTCGTGGAGTGGCTAGCAGTCACCTACCTGGCGATTATTGTTGTGACGTCATTGTTTTTGCTCGGCGCCTGTCTGAAAGAGAGGTATTTCAAAAGCCGATTGTCGTCGCCATTCGATAAGGTACTGACGAAGAGCGTTTTCATTCAGGTTGACGGTAAGTCCGTGATTTGCAATTTTGTAAGCTGGGACGGCGGCATCAACTGGCACGAGTACCGGCAGGAGGGCAGGGCAGTCAAGGTTCGTTTCCCAAAGCGGGAGCTCTGGAGAATGTTCGACGATATATTCCTCCAGGAGCTTGCCGCTAAGGCACCACCTCCGCCGCCGGGTGCCAGACGAGAACCTAAATGGTAAGGTAGCGAAACGGTAGCCGTCTCAATCTTGGTTGGGACGGCTTTTTATTTAAAATAAACTCATGGAAATCGTCGTGATTTTGCATAATATCCGAAGCGTTCACAATGTTGGTTCAATTTTCAGGACAGCGGACGCGGCGGGCGTCAAAAAAATTTATCTCGGCGGGATAACGCCCGCCCCCTTGGATAGGTTTGGCAAATGGCGGAAAGATTTTGTAAAAGTCTCGTTAGGAGCGGAAAGGGCCGTGGAATGGGAGAAAGCAAATTCCGCAAGTCGCGTTTTGGAAAAATTAAAAGAAAGAGGATTTAAGGTTTTCGCAGTGGAACAGGCGAAGAAGTCCATGCCCTACTACAAATTTAAAAATTTAAAGTTTAAGAAAATTGCGCTTATTTTAGGCAATGAAACAAAAGGCCTCCCCCTCAGCATTTTGAAAAAAGCTGACAAGGTTTTGGAAATCCCAATGCGCGGCAAGAAAGAATCACTCAATGTTGCGGTTGCTTTCGGTATCGTCGTTTTTAGTTTAGTTTATTCGCATCCTGTTATAATTAATTAGATAAATCAAGATGTCAGACTTTTTCATAAAAGTTACGATATTAGCTATTGGTTTAATCCTTGGTGTAACTGTATTTTTTGTCCCCTATTTAAATCAAATTGCCGAAGTTAAAAGAAAATCAGAAGTAAAAATCAATGAACAGATAATTGTTGCCGAAGTGGTAAGTAAAGCAAAAGAAAAAGAACAAGGTCTTGTCGGTAGAGAGGGTATTGGTATAAATGAAGGCATGCTTTTTCTATTTCCCAACCCCGGCTTTTATGGATTCTGGATGAAAGGAATGAAGTTTGCGATTGACATTATTTGGATAAATGGCAATAGGGTAGTTGGAGTGGAGGAAAATATCAGTCCCTTAGACCCCAATGTTTATTATCCGCCAGAGCCGGTAAATAAAGTTTTAGAAATTAAATCAGGTCGGGCTGCTATTTTGCGGATTAAAGCAGGCGATGAAGTAAAAATCCGACCGCTTATATCAGGAATAACCAGAAATTAGAAATAGAATGTTATAATAATTCTATGGCTCGGATTGCAATTAATGGTTTTGGTCGCATTGGAAGACTTTTCTTCCGCCAAGCATTTAGGCAGAAAGATTTGGATATTGTTGCTGTAAATGACTTAGGCGATTGCGAGAATTTGGCGTATTTATTGAAGTACGACACGGTTTACGGTCGGTATGGAAAAACTGTGGAAACAAGGGAAGGTAAGCTCATTGTAGACGGACAGACAATAGATTTTCTTCAAGAAAAAGACCCGGCTCGTTTGCCTTGGGGAAAGCTCGGTGTTGACATCGTGGTCGAATCAACCGGCGTTTTTGAGTCTTATGAGAAAGCAGGGGTGCATCTGCAAGCCGGCGCCAAACGGGTGGTGATTACGGCACCAGCTAAAGACCCGGATGGAACAGAAGGGAAAACAGTTTTAGTGGGCGTAAACGACGATGAAGCAAGGGGCGTGGTTTTGACCTCTAACGGGAGTTGCACCACCAACGCTGCTTCGCCAGTAATTCAGATAATGTCCGAAAATCCAGGGATTAAAAAAGCGATTTTGAACACTGTTCACGGCTACACCGCAACGCAGAATTTAGTTGATGGACCTACTCGGGGTAAAGATTTTCGGCGCGGCCGGGCCGCAGCCCAGAATATTGTTCCTTCAACAACCGGCGCGGCCATCGCTGTTACGAGAGCCATCCGTGAGCTTGAAGGAAAATTTGACGGCATTGCAATAAGGGTGCCAGTGGTAAACGGCTCTATTGCTGACATTACATTTCTGGCGGCGCGAAAAACTTCGGTTGAAGAGATAAATGATATCTTCCGGCAAGCGGCGAAAAGTCAGCGTTGGCAAGGGATTTTAGCTGTTCAAGAAGACCCGATTGTCTCTTCAGATATCATCGGCGAGCCCTACGGCGCTATAGTGGATTTAAGTTTTACCCGAGTGATTGATGGTGATTTAGTGAAGGTTTTTTCCTGGTACGATAATGAAGCTGGTTATGTGACTACCTTAGTTAAACACGTTCAAAATGTCGCTTTATTAATTTAGCAATTAGTAATTAGAAATTATAAATTTTCATTAATGATTATTTACCTAGGCGCTGACCATAAAGGGTTTGAGCTTAAGGAGCATCTCAAGAATTTTTTGAAAAACAATGGTTATCAAGTGGTGGATTTGGGGAATGACCACTATGAAGAAGGTGATGACTATCCTGACTTTGCTGAAGCCGTAGCCCGGAAGGTAAGTTTGAATTATGAAACCTCCCGCGGGATTTTGATTTGTGGTTCGGGGGTGGGGGTAGATGTGGTTGCCAACAAATTCCGGCATGTTCGCTCAGCGCTTGCTTCGAGTGCCGACCAGGCTTTTGATGCCCGCAATGACGATGACGTCAATATTTTGTCGCTTGGTGCTGATTATTTGAAGCCGGATGAAGCGGAAAGAATCGTTTTGACCTGGCTTACGACACCTTTTGCCGGCGAGGATCGGTTTCGGCGCCGGCTCGAAAAACTTAACAAAATCGAAAACAAGAATTTGCATCCACCAAGCGAGGAAGAATAATAAATTTCAAATTCCAAGCACTAAACTTTAAACAATTAAAAATAACCGAAATTTCCAATCAAAAACTTTCAGAATTTGTAATTTGGGATTTTTAATTATGCAAGTAATTCCCGGCATAAATTGTCCTGACCTCCCCTGCGTTAAAAAGAAGCTGTTAGCTGTCAGAAGGCAGTTGTCAAATGTTTCCTGGGTTCATATTGATGTTGCCGACGGAAGGTTCACAAAAACGCTTACCTGGAACAATCCCGAAGATTTAGATTCTTTGGGTGATGAGCTTGGCGATTTAAAATTAGAAATTCACTTGATGGTCAATGATCCAGCAGCCGTGGTTGAAGATTGGCTCCGGCACGGAGCAAACAGGATCATTGTGCAGTTTGAGGCGCTCGGCGACGGCTGGGAAATTGTTTGCGACAAAGTTGAACGGGAAGGCCGGGAGCTTACTCTTTCGATAGGTCCTCAAACGCCCGTTCATGCTTTAACTCCTTACCTTAAGGCTGTGTCTTTGGTTCAGCTTTTAGCAGTCGAGCCGGGGCCAGCTGGCCAAAAATTTAACCCTGTTGTCCTCGAAAAACTGAAAGAACTTAAGCAAAAAGAACCGGATTTGATGGTTGAGATTGACGGCGGTATAAATTTGGAAACCGCTAAGATTGTAAAAAGGGCTGGCGCCGACATTATTGTTTCCGCCTCTTACCTTTGGCAGAGCAGGAATCCAAAGAAAACCTACGAGGAGTTAAGCAGTGTCTAAATCTATGAAAAAACCGAAAATAATTTTCGTAACCGGCGGCACGGTCTCGGGCATTGGTAAGGGGATTAGTGTCGCTTCTCTTTCTACCCTTCTTAAAATGCGAGGACTTAAAGTCGTGCCGATAAAAATCGATCCCTACTTGAACCGCGATGCCGGTACGATGAATCCTTACCAGCATGGCGAAGTGTTTGTAACCGAAGATGGCGCGGAGACGGATTTGGACCTGGGGCATTATGAGCGATTTATGGACGTTAACCTTGACGGCCGTTCCAATTTCACAAGCGGTTCGGTTTATGAACATGTGATGAACTTAGAGCGTCACGGCGATTACTTGGGCAAAACTATTCAGATTATTCCGCATGTGACCGACGAGATTAAGAGACGGATTTTAAGCGTTTTCCATTCAAACGGCACTGAGCTGGCGGTGGTAGAGATCGGTGGTACTGTCGGCGACATCGAAGGCGAGCCCTTTTTGGAAGCTGCTCGTCAAATCTTCCGGGAATACGGCGGCAGCCAGGTGGTTTTTGTTCATGTGGTTAAAGTTGATTACATCCATCCGTCAGACGAGGAAAAAACCAAGCCGATTCAGCAGTCAGTGAGGCTTTTGCGCGAGCGCGGCATTCAGCCCGATTTTTTGATTGTCCGTTCCAAGCGGCCGCTCCGCAAAGAAAGCATCGAAAAAATTTCGCTCTTTACAAATGTTCCGCCGAAGCAAATCATTCAGGCTGTTGACGTAAATGTTGTCTATGAAGTGCCGGTCAATTTCAAACAGAGCGGTTTTGACGAGATGGTTTTAAAAAAATTCGGGGAGCGGAGACGGAAATCTGATTTTAGTGCCTGGCGCCGGGCTTTAGCAAGGATGACAAACGCCAAAAGAGTGATTCCCATTGCTCTTGTTGGCAAATACCTTGAGCATGATGATGCTTATCTTTCGGTTAAGGAAGCGCTTTTTCATGCCGTTGCCCACGCAGGCGTAAAAGTCGATTTACACCAGCTTGATTCAGAAAGTCCAGCCCTGCTTAAAAAGTTGAAAGAAGTGAAAGGCATTATTGTGCCTGGCGGATTTGGAAAACGCGGCATTGAAGGGAAAATCAAAGCTGTTCAATTCGCGCGCGAAAACAATGTTCCCTTTTTAGGCTTATGTCTTGGTTTGCAAGTGGCGGTGATTGATTTTGCTCGTCATGTCTGCCGTTTGCAGGGTGCAAACAGCACCGAGTTCAACCGCCGCACCCCCCATCCGGTAATCGACATCATGGCCGAGCAGAAAAAAATCAAAAACAAAGGCGGGACAATGCGTTTGGGAACTTATCGGGCCACTCTTCTTAAGAATTCTTTAGCTGAGCGCCTCTATGGCGTAAATCCCATTTCTGAAAGACACCGTCATCGTTATGAAGTAAACCCCAAATACCACGATATTTTGCGAAAACACGGTTTAATTTTCTCCGGCTTGAATCTGCCGGACAAGCGGCTCGTTGAGTTTATTGAACTCCCTAACCATAAATTTTTCATTGCTACCCAAGCTCATCCTGAATTCAAATCAAGATTTTTAAATCCCCACCCCCTCTTTTTAGGACTGGTTAAGGCATCTTTGAATTGACGGTTTTCGATGTCGTAATTACAACACCGGAAGTCATAAATATTTTCAAGACATTGTTGGTTGGATAGATAGGGTATAAAGGGTATAATATAAAATAATGGAGCCTCTTCACGAAGAGAAGTTAAAGGTTTTGGAAGAAAAAGCCAATGCCATAAGAGAGACCTTGATTGAAACGTTGCTTGAGGCCGGTTCTGGACATTCAGCAGGACCTTTGGGCATGGCTGATATTTTTACCGCTCTTTATTTTCATGTTTTGCGACACGACCCTAAGCGTCCTGATTGGCCTGACCGGGACCGGCTAATTCTTTCAAACGGCCACATTTGTCCGGTGCGTTATGTGGCAATGGCTTATGCCGGCTATTTTCCAATGGAAGAGTTAAAAACTCTCCGGAAGATTGATTCCCGGCTTCAAGGTCATCCTCACCGGACAGCATTGCCAGGGGTAGAAACTACTTCCGGTCCTTTGGGTTCGGGTCTGTCCCAGGCAATCGGAATTGCGCTTGCTGCCCGGCTTGATAACAAGAAATATCGGGTTTATTGCATCACTTCCGACGGAGAAATCCAAGAAGGCAATTACTGGGAAGCGGTGATGTTTGCAGGAAAAATGAAGCACCGTTTGAACAATTTAACCGCAATTGTTGACCGGAACAACATCCAGATTGACGGTTTTACCGAAGAGGTAATGCCGCTTGAACCGCTTGTGGACAAATTCGAAGCATTTAATTGGCACGTTTTGGAAATTGACGGTCACAATATGGCTGAGTTTGTAAGTGCGGTAAGCGAGGCGGAGGCGATTTATGAAAAACCGACGGTGATTATCGCCCATACCATTCCGGGGAAAGGCGTGAGTTTTATGGAGCGGGATTACGCGTGGCACGGGAAGCCGCCAAACAAAGAGCAGGCCGAGCAAGCGCTCAAAGAATTGCGAACTTTGGGTCAGAGAATTAAGTCAGAACATGAATAGGTCTTATATTTTTATTGAACTCCTGTACCATCCTACTCGGACCTTTGATAAGGGGTTGAAGTGACAGGACAACTCGGATACCGGGGCCGTACCTTGTTTCTGTTTTTAGCTCTTGCAGCCCGTGTGAAGAGCGAACCGGTTGGTAAAGACGCTATTATCGCCCATGTTTCGGCAAGACAGCCCGTAGCTTTGGTTGACGGCAGAGTCGGGAGGTTGCTGATTGATAAGGAGACAGTTCGTTTTGAGCTTGATTTAAGCAGGGTGGTGCGTTCAAGAATAGAAACCGACCTTGAATCTTACTCGAGCGTTCCCAAAATCAGCGAAATGCGCCGCCGCTTTTCGGGCAAATTCGTAAGCGTGGCGTATATGCCGCGGATTGATGTCACGCGGCTTGTGGTCATCCAACGGGAGAGTTTGCCGAACTTAGAGGATCCGTGGCTTCTGGAATTCGTGCTTTACTCACAGACGGGCCGCGCTAACCCGCGTTTCTCAGCGCTTATTAGTTACGACTGGCGGTGGAAGGCAATCCTGTTTGCCGGCATCAGATACTCTGGATCAGTATGGCTTGATGCTCTCTTAATCCACGAGCTTTACCATGCCTTAGCACCGACTTGGCAGCCCAAGCGCCCTTGCGCCGACCCTTTCCGATTTTTGGATTTAAAGAAGAACTTGAAGCTCATTGGCTTGAGAAAGCCCCCCTTTTTGTGTTAAAATTGAATAAGATGAATCTGGAAACAAAATTTAAATTTAATAATAAGGGCTGGTTTGCAAACATCGTTGTTGTTATCATCGCCCTTGTTCTTTTAGCCGGCGCGGGGGTGGGATACTTCGCGGTGAAGAAGCAGAAAACAGTTGACCGGTTGGTTTATAAGAACGACCAATATGGTTTTTCTTTGGAATTTCCGGAAAGTTGGAAAGGGTATGTTGTAAACACAGAAACCAACGATTGGGGAGGAAGTATTGGTCAAAGCGAGGCGATTTTATTCGGCTTTCCAGCGCAGAAGGATTTATTTGTGATTTATCCTTTTCCTTTGGCTAAAATTCAAGAGTTCAAAATCAATAAACTTAATCCCATTGATTCTTTGGGGCCAGTGGACTACACCGCTGAGAACAGTCAGTACGTGTTTTATAGGCAAACCGCGCAGGATGTGGTTAATGCCGACATGGTGGAAAAAATGAGCGAGGTGGGGTCAGTTTTGGCTACATTCAAAACTTTTCCGGTTGCCGGCGAAACTGCGGGGTGGAAAACTTATCGGAATGACGAATAATGGGTTTGAGTTTAGGTATCCAGGAACTTGGAATTTGACAGAAAACGATAGCCAATGCCCGCCTATAAGGTTATTACGAGAGTGGTAAATCCCACTCGCGCTGGGAAACCAGATGCCGATGTTCCAATCGAACAATTTTTGGTAGGTAGTTTAGACAATGCTTTTACAAGCTGTCCGGGTAACTCTGCTGTTTTTGGAGGTGGGGAAGGTACTGACAGCGGTTGGTCAGAGAGGTTTGGTCTTATTCAGTATCGGAATTTATGTTTCAAAGACCAAAATGGGCCTTTTGACACTTTCGACATAACCATGAGCGCTTATGACAAGTTGGCAATGGCTACTATGGATATTATTTTGTCTACCTTTAAATTTACGAAGTAAATATGCTAAACCCCGAAGCAAAACTGAACCCGAAGCTTTTTGATAAAGATGTGGAAATGAAACCAATCCGCGACGGCTACGGCGAGGGACTTGTTGTAGCTGGTGAGGAAAACCAGAATGTTGTCGTCCTCTGCGCTGACCTAACAGAGTCTACCCGTTCCGAGGCATTTGCGAAAAAGTTCCCGGAGCGGTTTTTTGAATGCGGGGTGGCCGAACAAAATATGGCGACCATTGCTGCTGGTTTTGGTATTGCGGGCAAGATTCCTTTTATTTCTTCCTACGCGACCTTTAGTCCCGGCCGGAACTGGGAGCAGATTCGAACAACAATCGCCTACAATGATTCCAACGTGAAAATCGCTGGACATCATGCCGGAGTCTCAGTCGGGCCTGACGGCGCGACACACCAGGCAACTGAAGACATCGCTATCATGCGAGCGATGCCGAATATGAAAGTTTTTGTGCCTTGCGACGCAATTGAAGCGAGAAAAGCAACTGCGGTAGCCGCTAAAATCTGGGGACCGGTTTACCTTCGTTTTGCCCGCGAGAAAAGTGTAGTCATCACAACTCCTGAGACGCCTTTTACGCCCGGCAAAGCCGAAGTTTTTTGGCAATCTAAAAAATCAGAAGTTGTTATTATTGCCTGCGGCTTGCTTCTTTATAACGCCCTCCTTGCGGCTAAAGAGCTTGAAAAAGAAAAAATCGGCACAATTGTTTTGAACAATCATACTATAAAGCCGATTGACGAAAAAACAATAATTGAAGTTGTAAGAAAGACAAGAGCGGTGGTTACGGTTGAAGAACATCAGATAACCGGCGGCTTGGGCGGAGCAGTAGCAGAAATCCTCGCTCGAAGAGCGCCAACACCAATTGAGTTTATCGGCTTGCAGGATACTTTTGGCGAGTCTGGCTCCCCTTCTGAACTCATTGAAAAGTACGGGATGGGAGTTAAAAACATCAAAGCCGCTGTTAAAAAAGCTTTAAAGAGAAAGTAGTATACCTCTTTTCAAGCGATCGGATTATAATGGGTATATGAAATCATCCACCCCTTTAACAGTTGAAATACTGATAGCGCTTTTGAGTTTACTGGAAGTTAATCACAGGTTAGCTTATAAACCAAGTTATTTTCTTAATCGTTCATTTAGCGATTTCTACAAGATGAAAGAAAGGTATTACCGGGCCTTCTATAACGCCTTGAGGTACAAGTATCTTAAAAAGAGATTGGTTAAGAACGTTGTTTATTTTGAAGTAACCAGAAAAGGGAGATATAAAGCCCTGAAGTACATCTTGAAAAATAAATTGAAAAACAAAGAGAAGGAAAAATGGGATAGAAAGTGGCGATTATTTATTTTTGATATACCAGAGAAAAAATCTATTTTGCGAGAACGCCTAAGGGAAAACTTACAGCTTTTAGGGTTCAAATATCTTCAGAAAAGTGTTTGGGTCACACCGTATGACATAAGGAAAGAATTGGGAATTGTGGTTGATTATCTAAACATCAAGTCTTACGTCCATTTTATGGTGGTGGAAGTTTTAGAAGATGACGGTTGGTTGCGGAAGCAGTTTAGGATTGGTTGATATACTCAAAATCCTCCGATCGTATTATTTTGGGTATAGAAATTTTTTTGAAATTTGTTAGAATAAAATTTAGAGAGTAGTTTAGAAATGTACGATGTTATTACCATAGGTACGGCAACAAGGGATGTATTTTTGCAAAGCCCGCTTTTTAAGGTTTTAAAAGATCCGAAACATCTGAAGCGTTTGGGTGTTCCGACCGGCGAAGCTCAGTGTTTTGCCTTAGGTTCAAAAATTAAAGTGGACCGTCCGATTTTAACCGTCGGTGGGGGGGCGGCTAATGCGGCGGTGACTTTTGCTCGACAAGGCTTCCAAACCGGAGCAATTGTTGGTGTCGGTCGCGACCCAAATGGTGAGGCGGCCCTCCTTGATCTTACAAAAGAAAGAGTCAAAAATTTTCCGATTTATGATGAAAAAGAAATGACCGGTTATTCAGTTATTCTTCTTTCCTCTGACGGCGAGAGAACTATTCTTCACTACCGCGGTGCATCAAGCAATATCAAAGGCCGGGAGTCAATTTTCGGAAAGACTCGGGCCAAGTGGGTTTACATTAGTCCAGGCGGAATTCCGCTTAGCGCAATGATAAAAATTGTGGAGCGTTTCCGCAGGCAGGGAACTAAGATTGCGATGAATCCATCAAAACATTATTTGGATTCAGGGCCGAAAAAATTAGCGCCGATTTTAAAAAACCTTGATGTTGTTCTTGTAAACAGAGAAGAAGCCTCTTACCTTACTGGCATTGACTACGGCAAGGAAAAAGCGATTTTCAGCAAATTTGACGAGCTTGTGCCCGGCATAGCTGTTATGACCAACGGGAGATTTGGTGCTGCTGTCTCTGATGGTAAATACATTTACCGGGCTGGCATTTTCCCTGAGAAAAGGGTTGTTGACAGAACTGGTGCCGGCGACGCTTTTGGTTCAGGATTTGTAGCCGGGTTTATGAGGAAGAACGACATCTGTTTTGCTCTTCGGCTTGCTGCTGCAAATGCCACTTCAGTGGTGGAGGCAATTGGGGCTCAGACGGGGATACTCACGAAAAAAGATTTTAATAAAAAACGCTGGCAATATTTAGATTTAGATGTAGAGTCACTATGATTCACCTTTATATTGATTAGGTTTTTCTATATTTATCTATTAAAATAAAATCAGAAAAAACTCTTCCTGGACTAAAAGACCCATGCCCTGGAAATTAGTTTATTATGAGACTTATTTATCTAAAGAAGACACCCTTGAAAAAGAAAGACAACTCAAGAGGTTTGCTGTAGCTTTCAGTCAGTTAAAACGTCGAACTCGCACTCCTTTAATATTCTAAGGCGAAGGATGACTGCAGCGGAAAAGTTAGCAAAGATACTCCGAGCCGATAAGGATTATCTGGAGAAGATTGAAAAGAGGCTTTCTTTAGTGACTGGCAAAAAGGGCGTTCTTGAGAAAATTGTTGAAGAAAACGAAAAACTCATCAAAGAACGTCTGCTTACCCTTGATGTTGAGCGGACCGCGACCGCCCGGGAGGTTTATTATGCCCTGATTTCAAAAATTGAATCAGACGATAATGAACTTTCTCAAGCTCTGAGGCGACCAGTTTGTTCCAAGATAGAAGATTGTGATAGGATTTTAAGCGAAGTTAAGAAAATTGCTGCTGCCAATCACGGCTTTTTTCTTAAAGAAGAAAAGGCGATTGAATTTTTAACAAGAGAGCCGCCAAAGAAAATACTTTCTTATTTAGGCTATGATTCTGTGGCAGAGATGCTCGCTAAAGAAAATCTTCTTGAGGTTTACAGCGCCCTCCGTTTTGTTGAAGGGAGTGATTGGTTAAACAACATTTTCTTTAAGCAGTATGTTAATTTAACGCCTAATGATTTTGAGGAACGGCCCCTTGTAGTGCAAGCTCTTTCTGAAAAATGGGTTGGGGCCGCCGAGTCATTCCTCCGAAAAAAATGGCATAACATCAGTCATCTTAAAGAGTTAGGGGTTGTTTTTGTTATACCGGCCGCTTTAGGCATTTCCGGCGAGTTGCTTCGGATGATAAGCTTAGTTTTTCACTATATTCACGAAATACCCTTTTATTCCGATATGTTCAGGAAAATTGCCGAAACACCGCTTACTTTCTCTTCAAATTTTATCTCTCTTTTGCGCGGTGATGTTGAAGAGCGACGCTTGCCGGAAGGTGAAAAGTCGCTATGGCTTGTTGTTCAGCGGTATCTGGCTAAAGATGATGAAAATGACTGGCGGCTTTTTGTGCCTCATATAAACCCCGAGGCCTTACACTGGCAGAAGGCAGAAGAGGATTTAGTTAGGGCTGGCCAGACGATGGATAGTTTTGGCGCCGATTTGAGTTTTTGGGAAGGTTTGGGCTGGGTGGGTGATTATTTTAAAGATGAAGACGGTAATGATATCCTGGTGAGTTTTGATTTGGTGGATACGGTGATGAGCTTGGTGATGAAAAAAGAGCTGGTAAAATATCTTTATCATCATCAGGAAGCGCTTTGGAACAAGATTTTTGTTGAATATCTTGGTGAGGACCAGCTGGAGAAATTTGCCAAAGAGTATCTCTTGGAAGGACACTTCGAAATATAGTTCGCTCCCCTTGTGTTCCCTCAACTGCCGAGGGGGTAGACTCCAGTCCGACCGCTGTCAAACTCCAACTTCGGTCAGAGCAGCCCCCCTATTTCGTTCTCGCGGCTTTTGCTCTGCTTAAGACTAAAGCCGTCAGAGCCCCGATAGCCGCTTTCAGAAACAGAAATGCCGTTCCCTTTATTGGTATAATGTTTTTATGAAGTCATTGCTTCAAGTAATAAAAGATGCAGAAAAAAGACGAGTGGCAGTGGGACATTTTAATGTTTCCAATCTGGAGATGTTAAAAGCCGTCTCGCAGGTGGCCGCAAAATTGAATCTGCCGGTGATCATAGGCGTTTCCGAAGGCGAGCGGGAGCATCTTGGTGTTTACCGCGTCAAAGATTTAATAGACAGTTACAATAAAGAACATCCCCAATTGAACGGTTATCGTCTGTTTCTAAATGCCGACCATACTTATTCTTTGGAAAAAGTTAAAGAAGCGGCTGAAGCAGGGTATGATTCAATAGTTTTTGATGGTTCAAAACTGCCGTTTAAAGAAAATACTCAAAAAACAAAAGAAGCGGTAAAAATTGCAAAAAAAATCAACAAAAATATCATCGTTGAGGGAGAATTGGGATACATTGGCAGCGGTTCAATGGTAAGGCAAGAAATCCCGAAAGGGGCGGCGATAAATCCTGAAGATTTGACTAGACCTGAAGAAGCAGCGGAATTCGTGAAAGCAACTGGGGTGGACATGCTTGCGCCGGCAGTGGGGAACATTCACGGAATGATGAAAAATGCAAAAAACCCCAATTTGCAGATAAAGCGGATTCAGGAAATCAAAAAAGCAGTGAAAATTCCGCTGGTTCTCCACGGCGGTTCGGGGATTTCCGACAAAGATTTCCGGGCAGCGATAAAAGCGGGGATTTCTTTAATTCACGTCTCAACCGAACTCCGTGTTGCCTGGCGGAAGGGTTTAGAAGAAGTTCTGGTAGAGCATCCTGAGGAGTTGGCACCTTACAAATTGACGCCCAAAGTTTTGGAGAGAATGGAGAAAATAGTGGAGAGTCGCCTGAGATTATTTAATAAAATCTAACCTCACTTATAAATAGGTTTAATTGTAAGAATTTCGGACGTAGTTTACCCTTTTGACCTTTTTAGGATAAGGTGTAAACACTATGACAATACTCAAAAGGATTCGCCTTATACTCATTCCCCTTCGGGAAATATTTGACAAGCATTTTAACAGAAAGACAGAAACGAAGCTCGTTAAGGGGAATGTTGAAGTTCCTCAACTTTACTCTGCTTCAGGAAAGCCTCTGGATAGGTACGAATAAAATTCCCAAACGGTTTGTTCATGAGGTGGATAGAAGGGGATGTTAAAATACATCCAGATTTTTGAAGTTCGCAAAAGAGGATCAATCAATTTACTAAAGTTATTTTAGATGACCATCAAATTAACTTTAGTAATAGTTGAATGAGTAGTAGAGCTTGATTTATAATACCTTACATATCTTTATGGAAAATAATCAGGTAGATAAAATTATCTTGGAAATTCGAGCTGGCACCGGTGGAGATGAGGCTGCGCTTTTTGCCGGCGACCTTGTGCGGATGTATCAGAAGTACGCTGCAAAACGGGGCTGGGGTTTTAAAATCATTGATGTAAGCGAAAGTTCGCACCGCGGCTACAAAACTCTTGTTGCTGAGGTTTCTGGTGAAGGCGTTTATGATGCCTTAAGAAATGAATCCGGCGTCCATCGCGTCCAGCGGATTCCCGAAACCGAACGGGGCGGTCGGGTTCATACTTCCACTGCCTCGGTTGCCGTATTGCCGGTCGTGGAGGCGAAAGATGTTCAAATTAAAGACAATGATTTGGAAATTACTTTTTCCCGAGCTGGCGGTCCCGGTGGCCAGAACGTAAACAAAGTGGAAACAGCGGTGCGGATTCTTCACAAACCCACCGGCATCGTTGTTGGGAGTCGGGAAGAAAGAAGCCAGCACGCCAATCGTGAGCGGGCGATGGAAATTTTACGAGCAAAACTTTATGAAGTGCAGAGAAAACAACAAGTTGGCTCGGTTGCGGAATTGCGGCGCGAGCAGATCGGTACGGCCGAGAGAGCGGAAAAAATAAGAACTTACAACTTTCCTCAGGACCGCATTACCGACCACCGCCTTAGGAAAAATTTTTCTAATATAGAAAAAATTCTGGATGGTAATTTGGAACCGCTTATCCATGCTTTTCAAATTAGCCGCTGATGAGGATATTAATATCTTTCTGAAAATCAGCAGCTTTATTAATCACTGGGTCACCGTAGACAAAACGGTAGGTATGCCACCGGCCGCCGGCATAGTACTGGGCCGCGGCGCAGCGTTCAAGAAGCATCTGTTCCTGGTCGGGCAGAAGTTTGCTGTAAGAACGGCAGGAAGATGAGTTCAGCGCATCTTTAAGAAATAAGGCGGTCGCGACAAAAGCATCAGCATTGTTCCAGGGATTGGGCGGATTGTTTTTGGTGATTCGCGCAATATCTTCCTCGTAGAGCTTCCAGGTTGAAGGGATAAACTGAGCTGGTCCCATGGCGCCGCCGTGGGCGCCGTCGCGGAGAATCGGGCAGGAAACTTTAGCCACCACAGAGTGAGGGTCAATGTTTAACCGTTCTAAGAGTTCAAGAAAAATAGGAATGTCCCGCGGGTTCATCACGGTTTTGCCGGTCTGGGGGATGATTTCATCGTAAAAGCATTTGCCCACATTGCGGCCGAAATTTGATTCTTGGTTCAGGATAGCGAGGATGAAGGCGGCTCTCACGCCGGTTGCTCCTTCGGCGAGCTTAGCGTACTCGTAGGCTTTCTCAAAAGTAAGTTCGCCGCCGCCCAAGAGCCGGAAAATTCTGCTTCTTATCTCGGCAGCTGTCTCCTGCGTTTCCTTTAATAGCTTTTGGTATTCTGATTCTTTGCCTTTGGTCACTTTAAGAAGCTTAGCTTTTTCATTTTGGGTTGCGGCAACCGTCTGTTTCTGACGTTCTCGGTAGGTTTTCAAATTTTCCATATCCTCTTTCTCAAGAGCCAACTCCTGTTTTTGTTCAAGTAACTCATCACGGAGACGGACAACTTCGTTAAGGGCAGTCCTTAAATTACTCTGGATGAGCGTAATGTTCTGAAGGTTACCGAAGAAGTCAGAAAGTTTATTGTTCGTCAAAAATACTTCAATCATACTTTGACTGTCGGCTTCATAAAGATTTCTAATTGCTCTACTTAAAGCATCTTTGTGGAGGTCAATTTTATTTTCGGTGCGGTTAATCTGTTTCTGGGTTTCGGTTATGTCGTTATTTAACTTTTCCAGATCGAGATTGATTGCTTTTATTTGGAGATTAAGTTGATTGATTCGCGCATTCAAAGCTCTGATTTCGTTCTGTAAGGTATTGCCCTGCTTGCGGTACTCTTGAATCTTTTTTTGGTGTTCAAGAATTTGTCGTTCAAGTTCCTGAAGCTGATTTTCCAGTTCGGCTCTTTCTTCAGCCCTGGCGTCGCTGTTTTCTTCGGCCGCCAAAGTCGGCGCCGTAATCTGACTGGGAGGTATGAGGCCGGCAATGATCAAGAAAACAAAAACTGCCGCCGCCGCCCTAACCATTTTCACTATTGGAATCCTAATAAACCGCCAATAGGCAAGGTTTAGTTGCTTCGGCAAGTCATCTCTCACATCAGAAGTTTTCCTTACGTTTCCGTGCTTCATTCATAATATATAATAGCACGATTATTTATTTGTTTCAGATTTTTTGTTTACGCTGTCGGCGGTTTTGCTTCCTCCCCAAATGAAGTCTCAGTCCCCTTCAGTGCCTCGGCCGGCGCTGCGGCGGGAGCTGGCGGCACCACTTCTTCTTTTTCGCGTTCGGTGACGGTGGCAATGACCGTATCTTTAGGGAGGAGAATTTTTACTCCGGGGGGGACATTAAGCTCGCTTATGTGTAAACTTTGACCTCCTTCCATTAAGCCGGATAAATCAACTTTAAAAGAATGAGGAATTTTATCAGGGAGGGCTTCAATTTCAATTTCGTTCAAAACCTTAACTACCACAAAACCGCTTTTCTCTGCGGGCGCAGTACCTATAAACTCAAGGGGTATTTTCGTTGCAATTGCTTCATCAGCTCTTATACTCTGGAGAAGAACCGCCAGAGGTTTACGGGTTAAAGGATGATGCTGCACTTCTGAAATAATAACGGGTATTTTTTTTCCTTCTTCCGTAATAACCCGAATCACCGTATGGCTGCCTGCCCTTTTATAGATGCTCCTAAACTCTTTTTGGTCAATACTTATGTGTCTGTTTTCTATGCCGTGACCAAAAATTTCAGCGGGAATAAAACCTTCTTTTCGAAGGTGCTTAACTTTCTTTCCGGTGATGGTTCTGGTTTTGACGTTTAACTCCATATTCGAGAAGTAATTAGGTGGTAATTATAGTAACTAATAGAGGACACAACTTAATTACTAGTTAGTTACCATTAGTTGCTACTTCCTTACTTTTTTTCTTTTCGCTTTCTTGATTTTCTGAGGGGTGACTTTGGTGGCAGCTTTAGCTTTTCTTGCCTTAAATCTTTCCACCCTTCCGGCTATGTCAATAAGTTCCTGCCCTCCGGTATAGAAAGGATGGCAGTGGGAGCAGATTTCAACCTGGATTTCTGGCTTGGTGGCACCTACTGTAAATTTATGGCCGCAGGCGCAAGTTACCGCCGCCTGAGGATAGTATTTAGGATGAATATTCTCTTTCATACACTCGCATTTTAAATGACTTCTTTGATCTTGACAAGCTTAAAAAAGCCTTAATAATTATATTTGGTATGATTAGAGCGTTATTTAAAAACTTTATACGAGATAGGAAGATTGAAAGTTTTTCCAGTTGTCCCAATTTTGTCTAAAAATTTCGAGGGTGAGCGCGATGAATTTTTAGCTACAAAATTGAGGATCCGCCGAAGCCTTACCGCAGGCGGATAACCTCAATAATGTAGCCGCCACCGCTAACCCGCTTACAGAAGCGTCTGCCTGGGCGGGAGCTAAGGCGGGCTCAAGAATAGTAGCTAAATTTTCTGCGCCTTCAGCTTGAAAATTTAGACTATTCTAGAGGATTTGATCCTGGTCCAGGACGAACGCTGGCGGCGTGGATAAGGCATGCAAGTCGAACGCTCCAGTGCTTCGCACAGGGATATTTAAACATTTAAATATTTAAATATTCCGGCGCGGAGCGCCGGAGAGTGGCGAACGAGTCAGTAACACCTTGATACCTACCTTTGAGCCAGACATAACCCGGGGAAACTCGGGCTAATATCTGATAGTCCCGCAAGGGTAAAGGAGCAATCCGCTCAAAGAGGGGTCTAGGTCCTATCAGCTTGTTGGTGAGGTAATGGCTCACCAAGGCTATGACGGGTAGGGGGGGTGAGAGCCTGTTCCCCGACGATGGAACTGAGACACGGTCCATACTCCTACGGGAGGCAGCAGTCGAGAATATTCGACAATGGGCGAAAGCCTGATCGAGCGACGCCGCGTGCAGGATGACACCCTTCGGGGCGTAAACTGCTTTTAACTGGGATAAAGGTGCGACTGGATTTTTGGGTTTCTGGGTAATATTATGTTAGGCAATGATTAGGTCGGTTCACCATTTAGAGGTTTTTCAAAGAGCCTATCGTTTGGCTCTTGAGATTCATAAAGAGACATTAAAATTTCCTGTTTTTGAAAAGCATGAACTTGGTGCTCAAATGCGCAGAGCTTCTAAATCTATACCAGCTAATATTGCCGAAGGATTTTCTCGCAGAAAATTTCATAGAGAATACAAGAGGTAGTTGGAAATTGCGAGAGCTTCTTGCGATGAAGTTTTTATTCATTTGCTTTTTGCATAATACCTAAAGTACCTCAACGAGAAGAAATATGAATATTACTTCAGGGAATATCAAATTGTAGGAAAACAATTGATTAGTCTTATTAAAGCGTGAAAATTCTAGGAACCTAAAAATCCAGCCGTACCTGATAGTACCAGTTGAATAAGGAGCTGCAAACCTCGTGCCAGCAGCCGCGGTAATACGAGGGCTCCGAGCGTTGTCCGGATTTATTGGGCGTAAAGGGCGCGTAGGGGGTTTCATGCGTCTCTTGTTAAATTCCGGAGCTCAACTCCGGAGCCGCAAGGGATACGATGAGGCTAGAGGACGTTAGAGGCAGATGGAACGCACGGTGTAGGGGTGAAATCCGTTGATATCGTGCGGAACACCAAAGGCGAAGGCATTCTGCTGGGACGTTCCTGACCCTGAGGCGCGAAAGCGTGGGGAGCGAATGGGATTAGATACCCCAGTAGTCCACGCCGTAAACGATGCCGACTAGCTGTCTCGAGTATCGACCCTCGGGGTGGCGAAGCTAACGCGTTAAGTCGGCCGCCTGGGAAGTACGGCCGCAAGGCTAAAACTCAAAGGAATAGACGGGGACTCGCACAAGCGGTGGAGCATGTGGTTTAATTCGATGGTAAACGAGGAACCTTACCAGGGCTTGAAATCCTTACGAAGTTCGTCCGAAAGGATGGGCGTCTTTCAAGGACGTAAGGACAGGTGCTGCATGGTTGAAATGTCGACCCTTGCCGTCGCAAGACGGCATGAAAAACCGACTCATATCGGTGAAACCCTAATCTGCCGGTTGGCAGATGGGCAACTCCGAGGGAAGTCCAGCCAATGCTTCGCGCCGGAATGACTAATTTCTAATGTTTTAATTTTTAAAATTGATTGATGAGGATGTTATTAGAAATTAGAAATTAGGATTTTAGAAATTCCGCTGCGGCGGAGGGTAATGACCCCGTAGAGACTTAGTTTCGGCCCAGTGCCGAAACTGGAGCCCGACACTGGTATTTTAAATCGGGCTGATACGTCGGCCCCCCGCTAACTGGCGGGGTGATGGTATAGTCCATACCGTTAGTAATAACGGAGCAATATGGCCGTCAGCATGTGGCGTGAGCCGCTCCCTTAAATGGGGTAACATGCGCAACCCCTGCCACTAGTTACAAGTGTCTAGTGGGACTGCCACGTGATACGTGGAGGAAGGTGGGGATGACGTCAAATCAGCATGGCCCTTTGATGCCCTGGGCGACACACATGCTACAATGGGAAGTACAGCGGGCCGCTAAGCCGTAAGGCGGAGCTAATCCCTAAAAACTTTCCCCAGTTCAGATTGAGGTCTGCAACTCGACCTCATGAAGTCGGAATCGCTAGTAATCGCGGATCAGCAGGCCGCGGTGAATACGTTCTCGAGTCCTGTACTCACCGCCCGTCACATCAAGGGAGCCGGGAATACCTGAAGCCCAGCCCAAAGTTCGCAGAACCTTGGGCTGGGGAATCCGAAACTTGAATCAGGAAACTCAAAACAATTATAAAAATTAATTCGAATTTATGATTTCGGCTTTCCCAAAACTCTGTGAATTTTGGGCTGGGTTAGGGTAAGCTCGGTGACACGGATGAAGTCGTAACAAGGCACCGGTAGCGGAAGCTGTCGGTGGACCAATTAAATTAGTTTTCATAACGAAAACTAGTGTCGATAACCATTGCTTCGCAGCGGTTGAGGTTTTGGTCGTGGAGCCTAAAGTCACGACTCTGGGACAACTGAAAAAGCTTTTAATTTTAGCCGCTACCCAATAAGGTATAGCCAGTTGGGGCTATTGGCGAAAACCGAACGGCTGTTATAATGTTTCTATGGCTGATGATCAGAAAACAATTCTTTTGGTAGAAGACGAGCCTCTCATTGCCAATATTTTAAAACAGCGGCTGGAAAAGGAAAGTTTTAGGATAATCTTGGCTGGTGATGGCGAAGAAGGGCTTAAGATATTAAAAACTACCAAGCCAGATTTGATTCTTTTAGACATAATTCTTCCCAAAATTTCCGGCTTTGAACTTATGGAGATAATGAAGAATGATCCCCAGTTTGGCCAGGCGCCGATAGTGATTATTTCTAACTTGGGGCAGGAAAGCGATATTGAAAAAGGGAGGATGCTTGGCGCAATCGGCTATTTTGTCAAGGCTAAAATGTCCATTGAGGATTTAGTGAAAAGGATAAAAAGCTTTTTAAGCCAGTAATTCGATCTGTGGATAAGTGAGTTTATAGGGGGAGTTTAATGTGCTATATTTGTAAGAATTCCGAGCGTTGTTTACACTTTTGACCATTTTGGGATAAGGTGTAAACAATATGACAATACATAAAAGGGCTCGCCTGACACCCATTCAACGT
>FWPU01003436.1_pt1 | contig 39969 bp, 35 predicted proteins | sample 2228361 | NCBI WGS metagenome assembly FWPU01 (sample SAMEA103939777, study PRJEB20133) | metagenome | reverse complement strand
TGCCCTTCAATCCCCACGCGGTCACGCACGACCGTACCTCCCCCACGCGACGCCCCTCCTTCAGCACCGGCGTACCCGCCGCCACGGGCGCTCCCTCCAGCAGGAACGCTGCCAGGATCCGGCCCTCGCGCCCCCCGGGTACGCCGAGAAGCACGTCGAGGTCCGCCTCCGCCGGCGAAAGCCCGGGCGCCAGGTCGGGCTCCCACGCTGGAATGCACGCCTCCACCCGCGCCGTCTCCAGCGCCTCCGCACCCGCGAATGCGACCCCCTCCGCCCGCAGCAGTCCCAGCAGGTGCTCCCCCACCGCCGGCGCCAGCACCAGCTCGAACCCGTCCTCCCCCGTGTCGCTCGCCCGGACCGCGAGCGCCCGGAACCCGTGGAACTCGAACGCCGCACACTGCAGTGGCCCCAGCCGACCCGGCAGCGCCTCTGCAACAAGCCGCGCCGTCACCTCGCCCGCCGCTGGCCCCGCAATCCCAATCGCGACCGTCATCGCGGTCCGATCCTCCACCCGCACCTCGAACCCATCGCCTACGGCCGCCCGCAACCGCTCGAGCAGCACGGGGCGGCGCTCCGGCTCGCCGCTCAGCAGGTAGGCGGCGCTGCCAGTGCGAGCCGCCAGCACCACGTCCGCGATGTTCCCGCTGCCGTCCAGGAGCAGGAGCCGCCGGGCCCGGCCCTCCTCGATTTCCCCGGCGGGTCCCGCTAGCGTCCCGCGCACCACCTCGAGAGCATCTCCCCCCGTCACCAGCACCCGGCTCCGGTGGCTCCGCTCGAAAACCGCCGCCCGCTCCCGCAGCGCCCGGTACTCCCCTTCCGGCTCGCCGTAGTGCAGCGGCAGCTCAAACCCGCGCAGACTCCCGAACGCCGCGCCCGCGGCCTCGTGCACCTGGTGAAGCGGCAGGCGTGCCGCGCTCGTGCTCATGCCGGCACGAACGTCCGTCGGCCATCCCGCTCAACGAGCCGGCCGGTGCCAGGGAACGGATTATGCACGCAGATGAGAAGCGCATTCTCCCGCAGCGCCCGCTCCGCCAGCCGCTTCTTCGATTCCAGCGACATCAGCGGCAGGATGTCGAACGCCGCAATCCACGCCGGCCGCTCCACCTGCACCGCGTGGTGCACCAGGTCGCCTGTGTAGATCGCCGTCTCCCCCCGCGAGGTGATGGCGATGGAGGCGTGGTCCGCGGTGTGCCCGGGCGTCGGCCAGAAACGCACCCCCGGGATGAGGTCGGTCTCGCCCTCTACCAGCTCGAGCTGCCCGCTCCCCTGCAGGGGCGCGAAATTCTCCTCGAAGTACGTCGCCCGCGTCCGCTCGTTCGGGTGCATCGCCGCCTCGAACTCCCCCGCCTGGATGACATAGCGCGCCCGCGGGAAGGTCGGGACCAGCCGCCCGTCCTCGGTCAGGCGCGTATTCCACCCGCAGTGGTCCGCGTGAAGGTGCGTGTTCGCCACCACCGTGATGTCCTCCACCCCCAGCCCCAGCGCCCGGAGGCCCTCGAGCAGCCGCCCGTACTCACCCGGGAACCCACGCTCCCGCGGCGTCCCCCGCACCTTGTTCCCCATGCCCGTGTCCACGAGCAGGACCTGTTCTCCGCTGCGCACCACGATGCAGTTCAGCGAGAGCTTCATCCGGTGCTCGGCATCGATGTTCTCCGGCCCGATGATCGGCTCCCACAGCACCCGCGGCACCAGCCCCATCACGGCCCCAGCATCCAGCTTGATGTACCCGTCGCAAATCACCGCGATCTCAATGTCGCCCACGCGGTAGCGCACCGGCTCCTGCATACCCCCGAACGATACCGCCGCCACCGGCCCCCCGCCAGCACCGCGCCGCACAACCCCTCGCAGGTGCATTTCCTTGCAGGTAAACTGCTCCGCGGAAGCACCGCGAGAAGGACTCACCCCATGCAGCTCTACCTGCTCCACGCTGCCGACGGCTTTTTCTCCGTCCCGGTCAGCTCCGTCTTCTGGGTCATCACCGCCCTGGTGCTGGCCTACTCCCTCAAGCGCGCCGGCGAAGAGCTCGATGAGCGCGCCATCCCCCTCATGGGCGTCATGGCGGCCTTCATCTTTGCCGGCCAGATGTTCAACTTCCAGATTCCCGGTGGCACCTCCGGCCACCTCATGGGCGGCGTGCTCGCCGCCGTCCTCCTTGGCCCCTGGGCCGGCACCGTGGTCATGGCCTGCGTCATCGCCGTCCAGGCCGTCGTCTTCCAGGATGGCGGCCTCGTCGTCCTCGGCGCCAATATCTTCAACATGGGCATCATCGGCACCATCGGCGGCTACGCGGTCTACCGGGCCATCGCCGCTGCCCTCGGCGGGGAGGATCGCGGCCGCCTCCCCGCGGCCGCCATCGCCGCCTGGCTCTCGGTCGTCACTGCCGCCGTTGTCGTGTCCTTCCAGCTCGCCGTCTCCGACACCACCTCGCTCGGCGCCGCCCTCGTCGCCATGGTCGGCTGGCACGTCCTCATCGGCATCGGCGAAGCCATCATCACCGTCGGCGCCCTCGCCTTCATCCAGGCCTCCCGCGCCGACCTCCTCGCGCTCCGCCAGGCACGCGCCGCCTGAATCCCCATCCTCCCAGTTGGAGCACCACCCATGACCGCCGAAACGACCTCCTCCCGCAACGCCCTCCAGCGCTGGGGCTGGGTGCTCGCCGGCCTCAGCATCGCCGCCCTCGTCGTCATCTTTCTGGCGCCCGCAGCCTCCAGCGACCCCGATGGCCTCGACCGCGTCTCCGAGGACAAGGAGTTCGTCGATAAGGCCGAGGAACCCCGCTACGAATGGCTCCCCGACTACACCGTCCCCGGCATCGACAACGAGTGGGCAAGCGTCGTCCTCGCCGGCCTCATCGGCGTCGGCATCGTCTTCGTCATCACCCTCGGCCTCGGGGCAGCCGCTCGCACGGCCAGGAGGCGCAGGGCCTGAATCTCGACCGCTACCTCCCCCGCGAAAGCCCGCTCCACCGCGCCGATGCGCGGTTGAAGTTCATTCTCGTCATCGCCTTCATCCTTTCGGTCAGCCTCCTGCCCGAGGGCGCCTACCTCCCCCTCGCCGCCGCGTGGCTCGCCCTCTTCGCGACGTCCCTGCTCGCGCGCATCGGACCGCTCCCCATGCTCCGCGGCTCGTTCATCGCCATGCCGTTCGCCGTCGCAGCCGTGCCTCTCATCTTCACCCGCGCGGGCAGCCCCATCACCACCATCGACCTCCGCCTCTTCAGCCTCACCGTCAGCGGCGAAGGCCTCATCGCCTTCTCCACCCTCCTCCTCAAGAGCTGGGTGTCCGTCCAGGCCGCCGCCCTCCTCGTCTTCACCACCCCCTTCCACGACCTCCTCGAAGGGCTCGAGCGGTTGCGTCTCCCGCGCCTCATGGTCGCCATCATCTCCCTCATGTACCGTTACCTCGCAGTGCTCATCGGCGAAGCCACCCGCATGCTCCGTGCCCGCTCCTCTCGCGCCGCCGTTCCGCCCGGCGCCCGTGCCCCGGGGTGGCGCTGGCAGGCGCGCGTCGTCGGCCACATGGTCGGCGCCCTCTTCATCCGCTCCTACGAGCGCTCTGAGCGCGTCTACGTCGCGATGCAGGCCCGCGGCTACGCTGGCACCCTGCGCCGTCACCTGCACGACCGTCCCTTCCCCCGCGCCCAGCTCGGCCTCCTCGCGCTCGCCCTCGTGGCTCTCGTCGCCTTCGAAATCAGCGCCCACACCTGGGTTCCCCGCCCATGACCCTCGAGTCGCCAGCCGCGTCACCGGGCACCACGGGCACCCACCCCGTCGTGCTCATCGAGCACCTCGTCTTCCGCTATCCCGATGGCCACCAGGCGCTCCACGGCGTCACCCTCCGCATCGAAGCCGGCGAAAAAGTTGCCCTCATTGGCCCCAACGGCGCCGGCAAGAGCACCCTCATGCTCCACCTCAATGGCATCCACCTGCCGACCGAGGGCCGCGTCACCATCGCCGGGCTCCCCGTCACCCGCGAAAACCTCGGTCGCGTCCGCGCCGCCGTCGGCCTCGTCTTCCAGGACCCGGATGACCAGCTCTTCAGCCCAACCGTCTACGACGACGTCGCCTTCGGCCCCATCCACATGGGCCTCCCCAGGGAAGATGTCGATGCCCGCGTCGCCCGCGCCCTCGAAGCCGTCGGTCTCGCAGGCTTCGAACGCCGCCAGCCCTACCACCTCTCCATCGGTCAGCGTAAGCGCGCAGCCCTCGCCACCGTCCTCTCCATGGACCCCGCAATCCTCGTCCTCGATGAGCCCTCCGCTGGCCTCGACCCCCGCGGCCGCCGCGAGCTCATCAATCTCCTCCGCACCCTTCCCCAGACACTCCTCGTCAGCACCCACGACATGCGCCTCGTCGCCGAGGTCTTCCCCCGCACCGTCATCCTCGATGAAGGCCGCATCGTCGCCGATGGCCCCACCGCCAGCATCCTCGCCGATACCAACCTCCTCGAAGCCCACGGCCTCGAATCGCCCTAGCCTCCTCCCTCCCCAAAAGTGACGGCTTTCACATCCCGCCACGTATACTTGAGTGAGGTGAACAGCGCCGATTTCGACGCCTTCGAACAAGCAATCCGTGGCGCCGACCACGAGGTCGACCTCTTCTCCGCCGCCATGACGATCGCCCGGCTCGGCGGCCACCCCGTCGACCCGCACGCCGTCGCCCGCGAGCTCGACCTCATCGCCGAAGCCGCCGCCGAGCACGCCGGCGAACGCCCCTCCCACGACGCACTCGCCGCCGCCATCGACCACGAACTCTTCCAGGTTCGCGGCTTCCGCGGCAACTTCGAAGACTACGAAAACCCCGAAAACTCCTTCCTCGACCGCGTCATCGCCCGGCGCACCGGGATCCCCATCACCCTCTCCCTCGTCTACCTCGAAGTCGCCCAGCGCATCGGCCTCCCCGCCGATGGCGTCGGGTTCCCCGGCCACTTCATCGTCCGCTACGGCACACCCGGTCGCTTCACCTACCTCGACCCCTTCCAGCAGGGCGTCCGGCTCGATGAAGCCGAGCTCCTCGCGCTCCTGCGCGGCCTCGACCTCGGCGGCGCACGACCGGAGACCTACCTCGCCGCTGTCACCCGCCGCCAGCTCCTCCAGCGCATGCTCAATAACCTCCACCACATCTACCGCAGCCGCCGCGACATCCAGCGCTGGCACGACACCATCGAGCTCCAGCTCCGCCTCGCGCCCTGGAACGTCTCCCTCATCGGCGAACGCGGCATGCTCCGCTACCGCCTCGGCCGGCTCGAAGAAGCCCTGCCCGACCTCGAAACCTACGTCACCGCCGCCGAACCCGGTGCCAGCCCCGGCGCCGTTCGCCTCCTCGATCAGCTCCGCATTCGCTATCGCAACATGGGGGAATCGCGATGACTACCGAAGTCCAGGCTCGCAGCCCGCACCCGCGCCGCCGCCAGGCCCTCCAGCGTTCCATCGCCTGGTACCTGCGCCAGCTCTCCCGCGTCCTCAACGTCCTCAGCGACGAAGAGCTCGAGCGCCTCATCCCTCACCTCACCGAGCGCCGCTTCAAGCCCCGCCAGGTCCTCTTTGCCACCGGCGACCCCGCCGAGCGCGTCTACCTCATCCTCAAGGGTCGCGTCAAAGTCTTCCAGGTCGCCGATAACGGCAAGGAGATCATCCTCGACGTCGTCGGCAAGGGCGATGTCGTCGGCGACATGGCCATCGTCGAGGATGGCGAGCGCACCGCCACCGCGCAGGCCATCGAAGAAACCATGGCCGTCTCCATCTCCTGGGAAGACTTCTCCCACCTCCTCCAGCAGTCCCCACGCCTCGGCTTCGCCATGATGGAGCTCATGGCCCGCCGCCTCGCAGGCATGCAGCGCACCTTCATGAACATCGTCTCCAAGCCCGTCTCCGCCCGCCTCGCCGATACCCTCCTCGCCCGCAGCGAAGACGGCATCATCCGCCTCGGCCTCACCCACCAGGAGCTCGCCCAGATCATCGGCACCAGCCGCGAGACCGTCACCGCCCTCCTCTCCCGCTTCGTCACCCTCGGCGCCATCGCACCCATCCCCGATGGCTACCGGATCGTCGATGAGGACCTCCTCGACGACATCGCCGCCGGCGAAATCCCCGTCTCGCCAAGGCACCCCGTCACCACACCTGCCAGTACCATGGCGGGGTGACGCAGGCTCCCGCCGACCCCTTCGCGCCCACTGCACACCGGCCCCGCATCATCGCACACGGCGCCGGCAACAGCCCCGCCGCCACCCGCGACGCCGTCGGCGATGGCGCCGACTTCGTCGAGGTCGACCTCTGGCTCCACCGTGGCCGCTTCGAAGCACGCCACGAACGCCGCATCCGCTTCCTTCCCTTCCTCGTCGAAACCTGGTACCTCAAGCGCGCACCCGCTCGCCACTTCGGCCTCGCCGAACTCCTCGAGACCCTCGCCGGCACCGGCGCCGGCATCCTCCTCGACCTCAAGGATGGCGACGGCGCCGCCGCCCCGGCCCTCCATCGCATCCTCGCCAGCATCGATCCACCCCCGCCCCTCCTCGCCTCCTCCCAGTCCTGGGGCGTCCTCCGCACCCTCCATACCCTCCTCCCCTCCCTTGCCCTCCTCTACTCCATCGACGTCCGCGCCAAGCTCGACCTCTTCCTCTCCGTCGCCGAACGCGACCCCCTGCCCCGCGGTATCTCCTGCCGCCACACCCTCCTCACCCGCCCGATCGTCGAGCGCCTCCACGCCGCGGGGCTCGCCGTCGTCGCCTGGACCGTCGACGATACCGAACGCGCCCTCGAACTCGCCGATTGGGGGGTCGATGGCATCACCACCCACCGCGTCGCCGAGCTCCGCCACGCCTTCGCGCCGGCCCCATGAACAAGGAACCGCTCGCCGTCTACGTCCACATCCCCTTCTGCACCGTCAAGTGCGGGTACTGCGACTTCAACGCCTACGCCGGCCTCGATGCCCTCAAAGATACCTACGCCGAAGCCCTCCTCGCCGAAGCCCGGGCCGCAACCCCACTCCTCGCCGGCCGCACCATCGCCTCCGTCGGCTTCGGCGGCGGCACCCCGGGCGAGCTCGACCCCGCCCACATCGCCGCCCTCCTCCGCCTCCTCCGTACCCTGGCCCCCTTCGAGCCCGCCGCCGAGGTCACCCTCGAAGTGAACCCCGGCACCACAGGCCGGCCCCAGCTCGAAGCCCTCCGCGCCGCCGGCGTCACCCGCCTCTCCATCGGTGCACAATCCTTCGCCCCCGCCGAGCTCGCCTTCCTCGACCGCATCCACTCGCCCGAGGCCACCGCAGCAGCCGTTGCCACCGCACGCGCCGTCGGCTTCGAAAGCATCAGCCTCGACCTCATCTACGGCCTGCCCGGCCAGTCCTTCGAACGCTTCCGCGTCTCGCTCGAGGCCGCCCTTGCGCTCCAACCCGACCACCTCTCGCTCTACGCCCTCACCGTCGAGGAGGGCACCCCGCTTGCCCGCCGGGTCGCCCGTGGCCAGGTCGTGCCCGCCGACCCCGACGACGTCGCCGCCATCTACGAAGCCGCGTCCGATGCCCTCGATGCTGCCGGGTTCCACCAGTACGAGCTCTCCAACTGGGCCCGCCCCGGCCACCACTCCCGCCACAACCTCGCCTACTGGACAGACCGCGACTACCTCGCCCTCGGCGCCGGTGCCCACGGCTACCTCGCCGGCGAACGCTGGGAGAACATCGCCCATCCACGTGCCTACATTGACGCCGTGGCCCGGCGCGCAGCCCTGGGTCCCCGGCCTGCCCTCGCACGCGTCACCACGCCCGGTCCCGCCGCCCGCGTGGCGGATTGGCTCACCCTCCGCCTGCGCCTCATCGAGGGCTTCGCCCCCGTCGACTTCGCGGCCGCCTGGGGAGTGCCGCTCATCGCCGCTGTCGGTCCTGTCCTCGCCGAATGCGTCGCCGCCGGCGTCATCGAATGCAGCGACCGCGTTCGCCTCACCCGCACCGGCAGGCTGCTCCACGGCGAAGTTGCTGCCCGGCTTCTCGCCCACCTCGAGGCTTCGTGGCCCCCGCCCCGACCCTGAGCCCCGGCCCTGCCCGGAGCCTTACGCCGCCTCTGCCACCAGCTCCCGCTGCCCCCGGATCCGCCGCCACAGCCGCGCCAGGTCGCGGTTCTCCCACGCCACCAGCACCTGCGATGCCACACCAATGCTCGAATACGTCCCCGAGACGATGCCGACCAGCAGCACCAGCAGGAAGTTCCGGATCGTCTCCCCGCCAATCAGCAGCATTGCCACAATCGTCAGCACCACCACCAGCGACGTATTGATAGACCGCGCCAGCGTTTCCGTCAGGCTCGCGTTCACGGCCTCCTCGAACGGCACGTACGGATCGTTCGTCACCACCTCGCGCACCCGGTCGAACACCACGATAGTGTCGTGCACCGAGAAGCCAATGACGGTCAGGATCGCCGTGATGAAGGCCGTATCTACCTCAACCCCGCGGAACTCGCCCAGCACCGCAAACAGCCCCATCACGATCACCGCATCGTGGACGAGCGCGACGACGGCGCAGGCCCCGTAGCGCCACGCCTTCGGCAGCTGCCGGAACGCCAGCCAGATATACACAAGGATCGCCACCGCCGCGGCAATCACCGCAAACGTCGCGTACCGCGCAATCTCTGCCGAAACCGACCCCGAAACCGTCGCGAAGTCCTTCCGTTCGAGCGCACCGAACCGCTCCTGGAGCGCTCGCTCGATGTCGTCAATCTCCCCCGGCGGCACCGGCCCCGCCCCGCTCGTCAGGCTCGGCGCGTTCGCCAGCTCCTTCGTCCGCACGATGTACGTATTCGGTCCCGACCCCTGCACCCGCGCCTCCGGGTGCCCCAGGTCACGCATCGCCTGGCGCAGCTCGGCCTGTGTCACCTCCCGCTCCAGGAACTGGATCGTAAACGTCGAGCCCGAGGTGAACTCAATCCCCGGCTTCAGCCCCCAGAGCGCCAGCGCCACCAGCGCCGCCACGAAAAAGATGCCGGAGAACCCCAGGTACCACCACCGCTTGCCAGCAAAATCCAGCATGCCCTACTCCCCCGTCGCCTCTGCCGCGCGCCGACGCGCCGTCGCGCGCCCGCCGGTCTCCGACGCATTGAACAGGAAACCGCTCTTCGCCATCGGCGTCCCCAGCACCATCTTCAGGAACGTGCGCGTCACCGTAATGGCCGAGAACATGCTCACGAGCACGCCGATCGCCAGCGTCAGGGCAAACCCCTTCACCAGCGCCGCGCCGAACTGGTCGCCGAACCAGTAGAGAATCACGCACGTGATAAGCGTCGAAACGTTCGAATCCCGGATCGAGAGCCACGCTCGCCGGAACCCGATATCGATCGCCGCGTTCAGCGTCCGCCCGCGCCGCAGCTCCTCCTTCAGCCGCTCGAAGATCAGCACGTTCGCGTCGACGGCCATCCCCACCGAGAGCACGAACGCCGCAATCCCCGAGAGTGTCAGCGTCACCGGCACCAGCTTGAAAATCGCCAGCGTCACCGACGTGTACACCACCAGCGCCGCCGAGGCCAGCAGGCCGGGCAGCCGGTAGTACAGGACCATGAAGATCATCACCGCCGCCATCCCCACCAGGCCCGCCTTCACCGAGGCCAGCACCGAATCCTCACCCAGCGTCGCGCTCACCTCGCTCGCCTGCACGATGCGCAACGGGATCGGCAGTGCACCAGCGTTCAACTGCTTCGACAGCGTGTTCGCATCGCTGAACGTCGGCTGACCGGTAATCTGCCCGGCGTCGCGGATCACCGCCTGCACCTCGGCCTCGCTCAGCACCTCGCCGTCCAGCATCACCACCAGCAGCCGCCGCGGGTCTCCCGGCGGATACTGGAGCGCCCGCGTCGTAATCTGCTCCATCAACTGGGCGCCCACGCCCGTCGTCTCGAAGTTCACCGCAAAGGTCGTCCCCAGCCGCGAGGGGTACGTGTTGTTCTTCAGGTAGGCTCCGGTCATCTGCAGCGTCTGGCCGTTCACCACGCCCGTCGCCGGCACGAGGTTGTACTGCTCGTCGTACACCATGAACTCGAGCGACGCCGTCTTCCCGATCAGATCCTGCGCCTCGGTCAGCGAAATCCCGGGCACCTGCACGCTCAGCCGGTTGCCGCTTGCCCGCGAAATCTCCGCCTCGCTCACGCCAAAGGCGTTCACGCGCCGCTCAACGACCTGCTTCGCGCTCTCCATCGCCTGGTCCAGGTCCCCCTGGTAGTCCGCTGGCGGGTCCGCCTCCAGCACGAGCCGCACGCCGCCGCGCAGATCCAGCCCCAGCCGCATCGTCTCCCGCTCGAAGTCCCCGATCTTGATGCCCCGCCCGGCAGGCCAGAAGTCCCCGGGCAGGTACCGGTTCGGGCTGCTCGGCCACACCACAATCACGCTGAACGCCGTCAGCGCGACCACAAAAAGAAACAGGAGAACCGTCGTGGTACTACGCACCCGAGCGCGTCACCTCGCTCGCCGGCCCTTCAGCCGGTCGCGCGCCCTCCGCCGGCGCCTCAATCGTGCTCAACCGCCGCTGGATTGCATCCGTCACCGCCCGCACGCGCACGCCCGGAGCAATCTCCAGGATGATCTCCGTCGGGCCCTCCGCCGGCACCACCACATCCTTCACCTCCCCGATGAGCCCGCCCGTCGTGATCACCTCATCCCCAATCTTCAGCTGCTGCACCGCCTTCCGCTGCTCCTTCTTCTCCTTCAACACCGGCTGCAGCAGGATGAAGTAGAAGGCGGCAACTGCCAGCCCCGTATAGAAGATCACGCTCCACATTGCGGCCATCTTGGAAACTCCTGCCCGGCCACCCGCGGCCGGGTTACTCCGCGATCCCGGGGCCTTCCAGCACCTTCCGTGCCAGCGCGAGGGCGTCCTCCCTCGTTCGAACATGCCCCTCGAGTTGGGCGTGGCGAATCGATGTTAGGACAGCCCCAAGCAAGCGTCCACCGGAGAGCCCCAGCTCGGCAATCAAGTCATCGCCCGTCACCAGCGGGTCCGGCCCCTCGTCCGCCGTCGCCGCCCACGCCCGCGCGAGCACGTAGTTCACGAATGCGCAGTGCCGACGGAAGTGCTCCCGCGTGTAGCGCGGCCCCTGCGTCGCCCAGCCATCCGCCAGGTTCACCACCATGAGAGCAAGGACCTCCCCGTCCAGGTCACGCACGAACCGCCGCACTGCCCGATCCGTCACCGGCCAGTTCCGCACCAGCTCCGTCGGCCGCAGGTGATACCGGATCAGCCGCTGCACAAGCGCGGCTGCTTCACCTTCAAGCCCCAGCGTTGCCAGCCGCGGCCCGATGAGTTCCGCACCCACCGGCCCGTGCCGCGGAAACCGCAGCCGCCCCTCCGCCACCGTCGCCGTCGCCGGCTTCCCGACGTCGTGCAGGAGCGCGCCCAGCCGCACGAGCGCCACCAGCGGTACCCCCTCGATATCGCGCGCCAGCCACCGCTCAACATCGACCCACCCGATCGCTTCCCGAAACGCCCGCCCTGCAGCACCCTCCCCGAGCACCGCATCGACCGCCTCCACGGCCGCCAGGCTGTGCCCCATCACGTCGAATGCGTGCAGCTCCGGCTGCGCGAACCCCCGGCCCGCCTCCAGCTCGGGCAGCCGATGCGTCAGCTCCCCACGTGCGTCGAGCTCGCGCAGCCGCGCACCTGCCCCCGGTGCCGCCAGCACCCCGATGATCCCGGCCTCGTCCATCGTTGCCAAGCCTACCGCCTCCGTCGCCGGCCGCGCAGTTGGCTCGCCCTCCCCGCACCCTGCCCCTACCATGCTCACGTGTACGGAAGCGTCAGCCCTCGCCCCTTCCGGATCCGTTCCCTCACCGTCTCCGTCTACCTCCCCACCTTCCTCTTCGCCGTCGGCCAGGGAGCGGTCATCCCGGTCATGCCACTCTACGCCATCGAACTCGGCGCCTCGGTCGCCTTTGCCGGCTTCCTCGTCGCTCTCCGCGGCATCGGCACCATGGCGTTCGATATCCCGGCCGGCATCATGGTCTCCCGCCTCGGCGAGCGCTGGACCATGCTCATCGCCTCGCTCGCCCTCGTCGCCATCGCTGTCGGCATCGCCATCGCCCCGCGCCCCCTCGTCCTGGCGCCGCTCGTCTTCCCCATGGGCTGCACGTGGGCCATCTGGATGCTCGCTCGCCTCTCCTACGCCACCGACGTCACCCCCCTCGACCAGCGCGGCCGCGTCCTCTCGCTCATTGGCGGCTCCAACCGCATCGGCAACTTCGCCGGCCCCTTCATCGGCGCCGCAGCAGCCACGGTCCTCGGCACCGATGCCGCCTTCTACCTCCAGGCCCTCCTCGCGCTCGCCGCGGCGCTCCTCATCATCGCCGTGGTGCGCGATGAATCCCCCGCCGAAGGCTCTGCCCACGCCCACGCCGGCCACCCCATCGTCGGCGTCCTCCGCGATCACGCCGCCATCTTCGCCACGGCCGGCGTCGCTTCCCTCGCCATCCAGGTCCTCCGCTCCAGCCGCCAGGCCGTCATCCCTCTCTGGGGCGATCACATCGGCCTCGATGCCGCCCAGGTCTCGGTCATCTTCGGCATCTCCTCCGCCCTCGATATGACCCTCTTCTATCCCGTCGGCATCGTCATGGACCGCTGGGGCCGCAAATTCGCCGGCGTCCCCTGCCTCCTCTTCATGGCCCTCGGCATGCTCCTCGTCCCGCTCACGAGTTTCTACGCCACCCTCCTCCTCGCCTCGCTCCTCGTCTCCTTCGGCAACGGCCTCGGCAGCGGCATCAACATGACCCTCGGCTCCGATTTCTCCCCAGCCGCCGGCCGCGGCGAATTCCTCGGCGCCTGGCGCCTCGTCACCGACCTCGGCACCGCCGGCGGGCCGCTCCTCGTCAGCGCCGTCATCGGCCTCGGATCCCTCGCCGCCGCGGCGGCGGTCACCGGCGGCATCGGCCTCGCCGGCGCCGCCATCCTCGCCTTCCTGGTCCCCGAGCCGCTGCGGCGCCACCGCCCGGCGCCCGTCGCCGGCGCCTCCCCGGGGAGCTGACTCCTACAGGATCGCCCCCGCCTCCTTCAGCGCGGCGATCCGCTCCCAATCGTACCCCAGCTCCAGGAGCACCTCCTCCGTGTGTTGCCCCAGCTCCGGCGCCCACCCCTGCGGCCGCGCCGGCGTGGCCGAAAAATCGGCCGGCGTGTTCACCTGCTCCACCGGTCCGTCCGGCGATTCCACCTCCACGAACGCCCCCGCCGCACGCACCACCGGGTCCTGCGTCACCTCCGCCACGTTCAGGATGGGTGCCCACCAGACATCATTCGCATCGAAAATCGGCCCCCATTCCTCCAGCGGCTTCGTCGCCAGGATCCGGTCCAGCTCCGCAACCAGCGCCGGCGCGTTGTCCCGCCGCCCCGGGATGTCCTGGAAGCGTGGGTCCTCCGCCAGCTCCGGCGGGTTCCCCAGCGCCCGCAGCAGGTCCGGCCAGTGTCGGTCCCCCTGCAGCAGCAGGAGGTAGAACCACCGCCCGTTCGCATCCCGGTACGGGTTGATGAGCGGGTTCGGCGCGTGCCGACGGTCGTGCGGAGGCGTCGGCGGCAGATTCGTCCGCAGCTGCGTGTTCGTATCCCAGCCCATCATGTACACCCCAATCCGCGTCAGCGAGACGCTCACCCGCTGCCCTTTCCCCGTCCTCGTCCGCGCATAGAGCGCGGCCGCCACCGCCCCGGCCGCGTTCGCCCCGGTCATATGGTCGCCCATCCCGCCGCGCTGGAGCGGCGGTTCCGCACCCTCCGGCGTCAGCCCCGCCACCACCCCCGCGCGCGACCAGAACGCCCCCACGTCGTACGCCGCCCGGTTCGCCTCGGGCGAATCCGGCCCATACCCCGTCACCTGGCAGTAAATCAGCCCCGGGTTCCGCGCCGAAAGCCGTGCGTAGTCCATCCCCAGCCGCTCGAGCGCCCGCGGCCGCATATTCGAAACGAACACGTCCGCCCGGTCGATCAGCGCATCCGCAATCGCTCGCCCCTCCGCGCTCTCCAGGTTAATCGCCACACTCCGCTTTCCCCGGTTGTCCAGCTCGAACGGCGGGTTCATCGCCGCCCCGAACGCTGCCCCCAGCCCGCGGAACGGGTCACCCTCCGGCGGCTCAATCTTCACCACCTCCGCCCCCCAGTCCGCCAGGATCGCCGCGCACGATGGCCCGGCCACCCACACCCCCATCTCCACCACGCGGATGCCTTCCAGTGGTCCGGCCATGCACCTGTCCATCCCTGTGTGCTGAGCCCGAATTCTACCGTCAGGGCCCGCGACCGCGACCCGCTCAGGCCAGCGCGTTCGCCAGCGCCGAGCACGCACTCACCACCAGGATCCCGAACACCAGCGCCCGGAATCGCCGCTCATCGAACCGCCGGAATAGCCGATTTCCCGCCAGCCGTCCCACCTGGCTCGCCGGGAACGCCACCAGTGCCAGCAGTGCGGTGTGCATCGTCAGCACCCCGGAGACCGCCAGCATCGCAGCCGCCCCGCCCGAAGTCGCCAGGAAGTACACCGTTGTCGTCCCCCGGAACGCCAGCGGCGCCAGCCCCCGCCCCTGCAGGTAGAGCACCACCGGTGGCCCCGACATGCTCGTCGACGTGTTCAGGATGCCGCTCACGAACCCGGTCCCAAGGTCCCAGCGCGCCCCTCGGCCGCGCAGCCGCCAGCCCCGCGCCAGCACCGCCGTAAACACCAGCACGCAGCCCCCAATCGCCGCCTGCAGCACCCGGGGCTCCACCACCAGCAGCACCGCCAGCCCCAGCGGCATGCCCAGGTAACACCCGGCCACCATCGCCGCCGTCATCCGTCCCTCGGCCGCGCGCCCAACTGACCGCAGCTGCGTCAGGTTCACCGCCGTCCCCAGCAGGTTCGCCAGCGCCACTGTCTCCTTCGGCCCTACCACCATCGCCAGGAATGGCACGATGAACAGCGAGAATCCGAACCCCGAGAGCGCCTGGATCAGCGACGCAACTCCCGCCAGCACCATCACCGCGCCGATCGTCAGCCAGTCCACCGCCCTCTTATCCCACCCGTCCGCCTTCCGCGCGACCACACGCCACCGCGCTCCGCGCTACCCTACGCACATGGAAGTTGCCAACGAGCTCATGGTCCGCGGCATCGTCGTCGGCGTGTTCCAGGAAAACTGCTGGATCATCGGGAACCGCCGCACCGGCGAAGCCATCTGCATCGACCCCGGCGACGAGCCGGACGAAATCCTCGCCCTCGCCCGCGATATGGGCGTCCGCATCAAGTACATCGCCAACTCCCACGCCCACGTCGACCACGTCATGGGGGTCGCAGGCGTCCACGCCGCCACCGGCGCCCGCTTCCTCCTCCACCAGGACGACCTCCAGCTTCTCCGCCACGGCTGGAAGCCCATCGCCCTCCGCTTCGGCCTCCCCGTCGAAAAAGGCCCCCCCGACCCCGACGCCTTCGTCGCCCATGGCGACATCGTCGAGGTCGATGGCCTCCGCCTCCACGTCATCGCTACCCCCGGCCACACCCCCGGGTCCGTCTCCTACTACGCCGAAGAGGGCATGCTCTTCAGCGGCGACACCCTCTTCCGCGGCTCCATCGGCCGCACCGACCTCCCCGGCGGCTCCTTCGAACAGGAGATGCAATCGATCTGCGAGCGGCTCCTCGCCCTCCCCGACGACACCATCGTCCTTCCCGGCCACATGCAGGAGACAACCATCGGCTTCGAAAAGAAGCACAATCCCTTCATCCTCGAGTGGCAGCGCCGCCAGGCCGAACCCTCACCCTGGCGCCCCGGCTAGCCAGCAGTGGCCCCGACCATCACCTTCCACGGCGGCGCAGGCACCGTCACCGGCTCCCGCTTCCTCCTCACCGCGGCCGGCCGCTCCATCCTCGTCGATTGCGGCCTCTTCCAGGGGCTCAAAGAACTCCGCCTCCAGAACTGGCAGGGCCCTGGCTTCGCCCCCACCACGCCCGCCGCCATCATCCTCACCCACGCCCACATCGATCACTCCGGCTACCTCCCGCGCCTCGTCCGGCTCGGCTACCGCGGGCCCATCTACGCCACCCCCGCCACCGCCGAAATGGCCCGCATCCTCCTCATCGATGCCGCCGAAATTCAGGAGGAAGATGCCGCCTTCGCCAACCGCAAGGGCTTCAGCAAGCACCGCCCGGCCCTCCCCCTCTACACCGTCAATGACGCCCTCCGCGCCATCCAGCAGTTCCGAACCATCCCCTACGGCGAACGCTTCGAGGTCGAACCCTTCCGCCTCGCCTTCCGCAACGCCGGCCACATCCTCGGCTCCTCCTTTATCCAGGTCGAGCTCCCCGTCAGCGAGTCCCGCGCCCATCGACTGGTCGTTAGCGGCGACCTCGGCCGCTACCACCAGCCCCTCCACACCGACCCCGTCCCTCTGCCACCCTGCGATACCCTCGTCCTCGAATCCACCTACGGCGACCGCACCCACGGCCACGAACCAATCGTCGCGCAGCTCCGCGACCAGCTCCTGCCCACCCTCGAACGTGGCGGCACCGTGCTCATCCCGGCCTTCGCTGTCGCCCGCGCCCAGCTCGTCACCCACCACCTTCGCCAGGCCATCGAGAGCGGCCGCTTCCCCGATGTCCCCATCCACATCGACTCCCCCATGGCCAACGACGTCACCGGTCTCTACTCCCGCTACCTCGAGAGCGAATACCTCGACCGCGACATCCCCCACACCGCACCCGGCGCCCTCTTCCCCCGCAACGTCCGCTTCCACCGCACCATCGAAGACTCCAAGAAGCTCAACAACCTCGCCGGCCCCCGCATCATCATCGCCGCCAGCGGCATGCTCACCGGTGGGCGCGTCCTCCACCACCTCCAGCGTCTCGCGCCCGACCCGCGCAACCTCATCTGCCTCGTCGGCTACCAGGCGGCCGGCACCCGCGGCCGCGCCCTGCTCGAAGGCGCACCCACCGTCCGCGTCTTCGGCATCGATGTCGAAGTCCGCGCCCGCGTCACCGTCATCCACGGCCTCTCCGCTCACGCCGACCGCGACGAACTCATCCGCTGGGTCGAATCCGCCCCCGAGCCGCCCCGCCGCATCCTGCTCGTCCACGGCGAACCGCCGGCCGCCAGTGCCCTCGCAGCGGAACTCCAGGCCCGCATTCCATCCACGACTGTCCACATCCCCGCCATGGGCGAGGTGGTCCCCCTCGCCTAACCCCGCGCGCCGCCTTCCCGCTCCCGGAAGTTCAGGTAATACCGGCTCGGCGTCGGCTCATCCTGCCCCTGGTACTTGCTCCCCGCTTCCTTCGAACCGTACGGGTGCTCCGCCGGTTCCGTCAGCCGCAGGAACGAGATCTGCGAGACCTTCATCTTCGGGTACAGCGCAATCGGCAGATTCGCCACGTTCGAAAGCTCCAGCGTGAGCGCGCCGTTCCAGCCCGGGTCCACATACCCCGCCGTCGAGTGCACCAGCAGCCCCAGCCGCCCCAGCGACGACTTCCCCTCCAGCCGCCCCACGATCGTGTCCGGCAGCCGCACCCGCTCGTACGTCACCGCCAGCGCAAACTCCCCCGGGTGCAGGATGAACGGCTGCTCCTCGCTCACCGTCACCAGCTCCGTCAGGTCCGGGTACTCCTGCTTCACGTCGATGAACGGCACCCGCGAGTTCCGAAACACCCGGAACTTGTTCCCCAGCCGCAAATCAACACTCGCCGGCTGGATCGCATCCTCCGCCAGCGGGTCGATTTCGATGTTCCCCGCTGCAATCTCCCGCCGAATCGTCCGATCACTCAGGACCATGGCCATGCCCCACGGCTCGTATCCGCCAGAGTGTAGGCCGCCCGCGGCTTGCAGGCTCGGTGGCGCCCCGCCCGTGCCCACCGGCACCGCCCGCGCTACCCTTCCCGCCACACCCACGGGAATCACACCATGGAACCCTTCGCCCACCCCCTCCCCCGCCTCGAGTCGCGCATCGACCCCGCCAGCGAGGCCTTCCGCGCCGCAGCCGCCCACAACCGCGCCCTCGTCGAGGACCTCCGCGCCCGCCTCGCGCGCGTAGCCGCCGGCAGCGACCCCATTGCCCTCGAACGCCACAGGGCCCGCGGCAAACTCCTCGCCCGCGAGCGGATCCAGCTCCTGGTCGATCCCGCGACCACCTTCCTCGAACTCAGCCCCCTCGCTGCCGATGGCGTCTACGACGACGACGTCCCCTCCGCCGGCATCGTCACCGGGATCGGCATGGTTGCTGGCCGGCCCTGCGTCATCATCGCCAACGACGCCACCGTCAAGGGCGGCACCTACTACCCCCTCACCGTAAAAAAGCACCTCCGCGCCCAGGAGATCGCCGAGGAGAACCGCCTGCCCTGCATCTACCTCGTCGATTCTGGCGGTGCCTTCCTCCCCCTCCAGCACGACGTCTTCCCCGATAAGCACCACTTCGGCCGCATCTTCTACAACCAGGCCCGCATGAGCGCCCGCGGCATCCCTCAGGTCGCCGCCGTCATGGGCTCCTGCACCGCCGGCGGCGCCTACGTCCCCGCCATGAGCGACGAAACCGTCATTGTCCGCGGCACCGGCACCATCTTCCTCGGTGGCCCTCCGCTCGTGCGCGCCGCCACCGGCGAAATCACCACCCCGGAGGAGCTCGGCGGCGCCGACGTCCACACCCGCATCTCCGGCGTCGCCGACTACCTCGCCCACGACGACCATCACGCGCTCCGCATCGTCCGCGACATCATCAGCACCCTCCCCCCGCCTCCCCCCCCGCCCTGGCCCGTCGCCCCCCCGGAGCCGCCCGCCTACCCCGCCGATGACCTCCTCGGCATCGTCCCGCCCGACCTTCGCCAGGGCTACGACGTCCACGAGGTCATCGCCCGCATCGTCGATGCCTCCCGCTTCCACGAATTCAAAGCCCGCTACGGCACCACCCTGGTCTGCGGCTTCGCCCGCATCGAAGGCCACCCCGTCGGCATCGTCGCCAACAACGGCATCCTCTTCTCCGAATCCGCCCTCAAGGGCGCCCACTTCATCGAACTCTGCGCCGCCCGCGGCATCCCGCTCGTCTTCCTCCAGAACATCACCGGCTTCATGGTCGGCCGGCAGTACGAAAATGCCGGCATCGCCAAAGACGGCGCCAAGATGGTCACCGCCGTGGCCTGCGCCGCCGTGCCCAAGTTCACCGTCATCATCGGCGGCAGCTTCGGCGCCGGGAACTATGCCATGTGTGGCCGCGCCTACGGCCCCCGCCAGCTCTGGATGTGGCCCAACGCCCGCATCTCGGTCATGGGCGGCGAGCAGGCCGCCTCGGTCCTCCTCCAGGTGCGCCTCGACCGCGGCGAAACGCCCTCCCCCGCGGAGCAGCAGCAGTTCAAAGCCCCCATCATCGAGCGCTACGAATCCGAGGGTTCCCCCTACTTCTCCACCGCCCGCCTCTGGGACGACGGTGTCATCGACCCCCGCGATACACGCCGCGTGCTCGCCATCGGCCTCCAGGCGGCCGCCTGCGCACCGCCCGAACGCACCACATTCGGCGTCTTCCGCATGTAGCCGCGCCGTCCACGTGTCCGCCACACCGCGCCCGGTCGAAAAGATCCGGTGAAGTGCCCGGCGCCCGGGAACATCCCGGCGCCCGCTGCCGTCTTGTCGCTGCAAGGGGATGCTTTCCCCCAGGAGGAACCCATGCCTTCAGACCCACCCATTCGCTTCTCCGGCCCGCTCGGGTGGGCCATCGCCGGCGTCGCAGCCGTCGCGCTCTTTGCTGGCGGCGCGCTCACCGCCCGCGCCCTCATCGATGACAGCTCCAGCCCGCCGGCTGATAGCATCCTGGTCCCCCCGGGCGGCCAGGAACCCGCCTCCAGCGCGGGCGGCGGCCGTCCGGCCCTCCCCGCCTCCACCGCCGCCGGTGGCCGCGGTGGCCAGGATGCCGCAGCCGAACCCGCAAAGTACGGGTTCCCGTCCTTCGGCTGCATGAGCCCCCTCCCGGCCGACGTCTTCGGCCCATCCACCATCGACCTCCCCGCCGCGGGCATCCAGCCGCGTGTGCCCAGGAGCGGCTTCGAACTCCTCTCGGTCTCCCTCTCATCCATGAGCGACTGCGATGCCGAAGGCCGGCCCACCGGCACTGCCCGGCCCGTGCTCGGCTCGAGCTGGCGTCACACCGCCACCGGCCTCGAGGTCTACCTCTCCCAGGCCGTCCACACCGATCCCGTCGCTCCCGTGCTCCGCACCGATGGCGCCACCTTCTCCGCCCTCGGCTACCTCTTCTCCGCCTACGTCAACGCCTACCCCGTTCGCCCGCTGGCCTCCGACCTCCCCGCAGCACCCGTCCCCGACCCGCGCGCCGCCGAGGTCCTTCGCGAGCTCATCGCCCAGGTCGTTCCCGGGTTTGACCAGCAGTGCTTCTGGATCATCACTGACGGCGATTGGGCCGACCTCGCCGCCTTCGGCATCGGCGATCCGCGCCCGGCCGTCCCGTCCGGCATGAGCCTCGCCGAATCCCACATCACCGCCTTCAAGGAGCCGGCTGCCGGCTGCGATACCTCCGTTCGCCCCACCGAGGGCTTCGGCCTCTACGCCAGCTGGCAGGGCTCCAGCGGCAAGGGGCTCGGTGTCTCCGTCACCGGCCTCCCGCCCGGCGGCGAGGTCGACTACCCCGGCTACATCGACCAGTACAGCGCAAGCTGGACGAACGGCGGGCTCCAGTTCTCCGTCTGGTACGCGACCGAGAAGCCCGATGCCGCCAACCTCGATGTCATCCGCGCCGTCGCGCGCGCCCTCGACCCCTCCTTCGATGACGCCTGCTTCGTCAGCCAGCGCCAGCTCAGCGCCGCCGACCTCGCCAGCCTCGGCCTGCGCGAACCCGCCCCGCCGCCGGGCTACACCGTCACCGGCTCCTGGCTCACCGCCACCGACATCGCCCCCGGCTGCACCCGCCCGGCTGGCTTCATCCCCAGCTACAACCTCCACTGGACCCTCGAGAGCGGCGCCGACACCATCGACGTCGACGTCTACGCCTCACCCGGTGCCGTGAAGGACCCCGTCCCAGGCGGCTGGATCAGTGACTACGGCCTCGGCTGGGTCGCCGCCGACGGCACCAGCTACTCCGTCACCGGCTACTCCAAGGGCACCAGCCCGAATGTCTCGCGCGATGACCTTATCGCCATCGCCCGCAGTCTCGACCCGTCGCTCGACGTCTCCACCCTCGTCGACGAGAAGAGCGGCGGCGGCGCGGTCCCGCCCCGCCCCGCCCCGGACGCGCCGAGCGGCCGCTGAGCGACACCGCACCACACGCCCACGGGGGCGCCGCGGCAGCACTGCCCGGCGCCCCCCGTCGTGTATCTCTCCAGCGCGTCAGTCCCCGCTTCGAAGCCGCAGCAGAATCTGGCCGGCTGCCACCTGGGCACCGGCCTCCACCGCCACCTCCAGCACCTGCCCTGCCTCGGCCGCCCGCACCGGGTGTTCCATCTTCATGGCGTGGAGCACGACCAGCACCTGCCCCTCCGCCACCCACTCCCCCGGGCGTACGGTCACCGACGCCACCGTACCTGCCAGCGGAGCGGTCACCTCCTCGCCCGGCCGCGCCCCCTCGTCGGCGCGGCGCGCCGGTTGGGGCGGCCAGGCCGGCCAGAAGGTCCATCGCTCGCCGCCCGGGCCGGTCACCTCGATCCGGCCCTCCGCTACCCGGGCGCACAGTCCCGTCGGATCGCCGGCCACATCCAGCGCATCACGGGTGCGCCAGCCGTCGCTCAGCCACAGTCGTCCCCGCCCGGCCCCGATCCACCCGGCGCCGGCGAACGCGCCCGCAGCCGCCCCGAGCTCGGCGCTCACCCCGGCGGCCGCTGCCCACGCCCCCGGCGGCGCACCGGCCGCCTCGATCAGGCCCGGCAGGCGCTCCTCCAGCCACTCCACGTGCACCCGGCCGGCCGCGAACTCCGCATCGCGCACCACTGCCTGGATGAGCCCGGCCGTCGTCGTCGGCGCCTCGACCAGGCCCGGCGGCACCCCGAGCGCCTGGCGCAGCGCCGCCTCCCGGTCCTCCCCCCAGGCCACCACCTTCGCCACCAGCGAGTCGTAATGCCCGCTTACCCGGTCGCCCTCGCCATATCCGGCATCGATCCGGAATCCCGCGGCTTCCAGCGCCTGCCGGACGGGTCCCCAGCGCACCTCGCCCGGCGCCGGGGCGAACCCCGCCTGCGCGTCCTCGGCGTTCACCCGGAACTCGATCGCGTGCCCCCTGCACTGCACCCGTGCCTGGTCGAACGGCAGCGGCTCGCCAGCAGCCACCCGGACCTGCAGCTCCACCAGGTCCAGCCCGGTCACCGCCTCGGTCACCGGGTGCTCCACCTGGAGGCGTGGGTTCACTTCCAGGAAATACCACGCGGGCCCTGCTCCGCCCGCCTCGGCCACCAGGAACTCGACCGTCCCGGCGTTCACATAGCCGGCCGCTCGCGCCAGTCGCACCGCGGCCTCGCTGAGCTCCTGCCGCAGCGCAGACGGGAGCCCCGGCGCCGGCGCCTCCTCGATGAGCTTCTGGCGCCGCCGTTGCACCGAGCACTCCCGCTCCCACAGGTGCACCACCGTCCCGTGCGCATCCCCCACCACCTGCACCTCGATGTGCCGCGCCCGCGGGATGAGCCGCTCGAGCAGCAGACCCCCGTCGCCGAAGGCCGCCTCTGCCTCCCGCCGCGCCGCTTCGATGAGCCCGGGGAGCTCCTCCAGCCGGTGCACCGCGCGCATGCCCCGCCCGCCGCCGCCCGCCCGCGCCTTAATCAGCAGGGGCACGCCGATCGCCGCCGCCGCCTCGAGGAGCGCATCGCCATCCCCCTCGCCATCGAATCCCGGCACGACGGGAATGCCCAGCCCCTGCGCGAACCGGCGCGCCCTCGCCTTATCGCCAAGCAGCTCCATCGCCCCGGGCGGCGGGCCGATGAACACCAGCCCCGCTGCCGTGCACGCCCGCGCGAACGCCGCCGATTCCGCCAGGAACCCGTACCCCGGGTGAATCGCCTCGCACCCGTGCGCCAGCGCCGCCGCGATGATCTGCTCCCCATCGAGGTACGACGCCGCGGCGTCTGACCCGCGCAGCAGCGCCACCGCATCCGCCGTGCGCGCCGCCTCGCTCAGCCGGTCCGCCGGGGAGAGCGCCACGACCGGGCGGATGCCCAGCCGCCGCAGCGTCCGCGCGATGCGCGCCGCAATCTCCCCGCGGTTGGCAATCAGCACTGAGTCGAACATCGCGGCGCATTCAAGCACAGCCGGCCGCGTTCAGGCGAGCCGACCATCCACGAGCCGCACACGCTCGCCGCGCCGCGCCCCGCACCACCGGCACGACCCGTCCATCTCCGGGTCGGGGTGCCGCACCTCCACCTCGACCTCGCCGGCGAGCTCTCCGAGCTGCGCCGCGGCCCACGCCGGCAGCTCCCACGCCACAAACTCCGTCGGCGGCCGGCAGATGAAGACCAGCCGCCGCGGTTCCCCGGTGCTCACGGGCGCAGTGCAATCTTCAGCACACCGCCCTCGCGCCGCCGGAACAGGTCGTACCCGGCCGGTGTCTCGCTCAGCTTCAGCGAGTGCGTCAGCAGCGGCCGCAAGTCCACCTTCCCCCCGGCGATGAGTGCCATCAGGCGCTCCATTCGCGCCGTGCCCACCGGGCACAGCGTCGTCACGATCTTCCGGTGCATGAACGAGCCGCCCGTCGGCAGCCGCAACTCGCTGTACCCGCCGTACACCCCGACGGAGCTCACCGTTCCCCCGTTGCGCACCACCAGGCACGCGTTCTGGAACGTGACCTCGTGCCCCAGCGCTTCAACCGCCACGTCGACGCCGCGGTTGCCCGTCAGCCGCATGATCTCCGCGACGGCCTCGGCCGGCTCCACCACCACGTCCGCCCCGAAGCGCTTCGCCATCGCGGCCCGCTCCGATATCCCCTCCACCGCGATGATCAGCCCCGCCCCGTACGCCTGCGCACCCGCCGTCGCACACAGCCCCACCGGCCCCTGCGCGAAAATCGCCACCGTGTCCCCGGGGCGCAGCTCCGCCCGTTCGATCGCCGCGAAGCCAGTCGACATAATGTCTGTCACGAACAGGACCTGCTCGTCCTCCAGCGAGTCCGGCACCTTCGCCATCGAGGTCTGCGCGCCATTCACCAGGAAGAACTCCCCCTGCGCCCCAAACAGCAGGTTCGCCGGCGCGTTGAACGTCTCACACACCTGGTGGTCGCCCTCCAGGCAGCGACGGCACGTCCCGCAGCAGAGCAGGCAGCTCACCACCACCCGGTCGCCGGGTCGAAACGCCGTCACCCCGGCCCCCACAGCTTCCACCACCCCAACCGCCTCGTGCCCCATCGGCACGCCGGCCGGCACCGGCAGATGATCCACGACGTGGATGTCGCTCCCGCAGATCGTCGAGAGCCGCGTCCGGACCAGCGCCTGGCCCGGCCCCGGCTCGTCCGGGTACGGGATCTGCGCCATCGTCACCTGGCCCTCCCCGGCCTTCACACACGTGGTCGAAACGGGCATGCCAACTCCTCCTTCGCGCGCCGCCGCTGTCCCGCGGCGCTCCCGCGGATCCTACCGCCCGCCCCGGCCGAGCGTCCTCACACCCGCTCTGCGACCGCGCTCCCCATCGTCCGCGTGTCGACCACCTTCGCGCCCACCCCCGCGATGTCCGGCGTGCGCAGCCCCTCGCGGATCACCGCCTCGACCGCGGCCTCGACCGCGCGCGCCTCGGCCTCCAGCCCCAGCGAGAGCCGCAGCATCATCGCCGCACTCAGGATCATTGCCAGCGGGTTCGCCTTCCCCTGCCCGGCGATGTCCGGCGCGCTGCCGTGGATCGGTTCGTACAGCCCGATGCCCGTGCCGTCCCGTCGCCGCCTGCCGAGACTCGCCGAGGGCATCATCCCCATCGACCCCGCCAGCATCGCCGCCTCGTCCGTCAGGATGTCCCCGAACATGTTCTCCGTCACAATCACGTCAAAGCTCGCCGGCCGCCGCACCAGGTACATCGCGCACGCGTCCACCAGGATGTGCTCCAGCTCCACGTCCGGGTACTGCTTCCCGACCTCCGTCGCGACCTCCCTCCACAACTGACCCGTCCGCAACACATTCGCCTTGTCGACACTCGTCACCTTCTTCCGCCGCTGGCGCGCAAGCTGGAACGCCACATGGCACACCCGCGCCACCTCCCGCTCGCTGTAGCGCAGCGTGTCCACGGCCTGTCGCCCCTGTGCGTTCTCCCAGCGCCGCTTCGGCCGTCCAAAGTACAGCCCGCCCGTAAGCTCCCGGATGACCACGAGGTCCACCCCCTCCAGCACCTCCGGCTTCAGCGTGCTCTCGCCGATCATCTCCGGCGCAATCTTCACCGGCCGGAGGTTCGCGAACAGTCCGAGCTCCTTCCGCAGGCCGAGAATCGCGTCCTCCGGCCGAACCGCCGCCCGCGGGTCATCCCACTTCGGGCCGCCTACCGCCCCGAACAGCACCGCATGCGATGCCTTCGCCTTCGCGACCGTCTCCGGTCGTAGCGCCACCCCATACCGGTCGATCGCTGCCCCGCCAATGACCTCCTCGTCGTACACAAACTCGTGCCCGAACCGCCGCGCCACGCGCTCGAGCACCTTGAGTGCCTCTTCCATTACCTCCGGGCCGATCCCGTCGCCCGGCGTCACCAGGATGCGAAACGTTGCCATGGCCCCGTATTCTCCCGGGACGCCCGCGCTGCGTCGATCCGCACCCCCGCCTCAATCCTCGATGTCGGCATCCCCACGTGGCAGCGCCAGGTCCGCGGGCTGCCGCACCCCGGCCCCCTCGCTCACCGGGAGCTGGTCATCCGCGCCAAGCGGCGGGATCGAAATGTTCGCCACCACCGCCGTCCCGTCGACGGGGCTCGCCCGGTGCACGCTCCCCGGCCACACCGCGAGCACCTCGTACGGGTGCAGCACCGTCTCCACCCCGTCCACCTCCACCGCCACGCTCCCTTCGATCGCCACGTACAGCTGCATCGAGCGCCGGTGCACGTGCGATCCCACCGCGTCCCCCTCGCCGCTCATCCGGATCACCCGCACACTCGCCGCCGGGCACTCGTAGTCCGTCAGCAGGTGGTAGAGCCCCACCGGGGTTGGTCGTGTCGCCGTCATCCTGCCCTCCTCGGGAGTCATTCCAACGACAGTTTGCCTCCAGATCAGCGCGCCTGTCCCGGGCCATCCGGTGCACCCACGGCGACCGCCTCGGCCCCTGTCGGCAACCAGCTCACCTGCCGGCGGACCGCCCGCGCCAGCCGCGCACGATACTCCCGCCGCGCAATCTCAATCCCGCCCATCCGCCGCGTGTGATCGTTCAGCACCTGGATGTCGATCAGCTCCACGCCGATCGCCCGGCAGTGCTGCACCATCGCCGCCATCGCCACCTTCGAAGCATCACGGACCCGGCTGAACATCGATTCCGCGCCAAACAGCGCGCCGATGCCCACCCCGTACAGCCCACCCGCCAGCTCCCCCTCCCGCCACACTTCGAAGCTGTGCGCCCACCCCAGCTTGTGGAGCTCGACATACGCCGCGATGAGCGGCTCCGTAATCCACGTCCCCTCCGGCCGCTCCGCGCACCCGCGCATCACCGCCTCGAACGCGGCGTCCACTGTGACCGTAAGCCGCCCGCCCCGGATCGTCCGGCCAAGGCGCCGCGACACATACAGCCCATCCAGCGGAAGAATCGCCCGTGGATCCGGCGAGCACCACGCGAACTCCAGCCCCTCCCCCTGTGGCCACGGGAAAAACCCCAGCCGGTAGCCGGCCAGCACAGCGCCCGGCGTGTACGGCGGCCCGACGATGAGAACCGTACGCCCCGATGGCTCCGGGATGCCCGGCGGCCACTCCCACGGCCGCGGAGGGCGCCCTTCCCCGCGCGTGCAGACCCGGATCGACAGCGGGCACGCCCGACCGCCGCTGTCCAGCACGGCCACGCCCCGCCCGCGTTCCCCTTCCCGTTCCCCTGTCATGCGTCGCCCGTCCGCCGCGTCCCGATGACGAACGTCACCAGTCCCATCGCGACCAGCCGCCCGCCGTCGTCTCGCACCTCCACCTCGGTGAACGCCGCTGTCCGGCCCATCTTCACCACCCGGGCCTCCGCCACGAGTTCGCTCCCGCGTGCAGGCGCCAGGTACGAAACGTGCAGGTCACTCGTCGCGTGCGGGCGCTTCCGAATCTCCCCCTCGTCGCGCAGCGTCCGAACCGCGCCACCCGCCACCGAGTCGATCAGGCTCGAGATCACCCCGCCATGCACGACGTCGTTGTAGTTGAGGTGCTCCTCGCGGATCGCAATGCGGTTCACCACCCGCCCCGGTTCGGCGGCCACCGTCTCGATCCCCAGCAGCCCCCAGTAACGACCGCTCGCCCACGCCCGCAGCCGCGCCGCCAGGTCGCCATTCTCCATGCGCGCAAGCCTACCGCCGGCGCCGGCCCACCGTCAGCGTCCCGCTCGGCCGTGCCACGCTGCCCCGCTCGGCCGTTCGCTGCCGACCCGCGCCCTACCCCGCGAGCAGCGCCTCGGTGCTCGGCTTCCAGCTCGGCCGCCGCTGCTCGTAGGCGGCGATCTCCGCCTCGTGCTGGAGCGTCAGCCCGATGTCATCGAGCCCGTTCAGCAGGCAGTACTTGACGAACGGGTCGATCTCGAAGCGCCGGCTCCAGCTCCCGTCCGTCGTCGCCACCGTCTGCGATTCCAGGTCCACCACCAGCTCCGACTCCGGCAGCTCCTCCGCCCGCGCCACCAGGAAGTCACAGTCCTCCTGCGGCAGCGTCACCGTCAGCAGCCCCACCTTCGCCGAGTTGTTGCGGAAGATGTCCGCAAACGACGGCGCGATGATCACCCGCAGCCCCATGTCGTCGAGCGCCCACACCGCGTGCTCGCGCGATGAACCGCAGCCGAAGTTCGGCCCCGTCACCATAATCGGCGCACCCTGGTAGGCCGGCCGGTTGAGCACGAAGTCCGGGTCCTTCCGCCACTCGTCGAACGCGAACGGGCCGAATCCCGTCCGCTCAATCCGCTTCAGGAATTCCTTCGAAATGATCTGGTCCGTATCCACATCCGCCCGGTTCAGCGGAATCACACGGCCGCGTACCGTCTCGAATCTCTTCATGGCTACTTCCACTCCCGGATATCGACGAAGTGCCCGGCGATCGCCGCTCCCGCCGCCATCTGCGGGCTCACCAGGTGCGTCCGCCCGCCGCGTCCCTGTCGCCCCTCGAAATTCCGGTTCGATGTGCTCGCGCACCGCTCCCCGGGCAGCAAGATGTCCGGGTTCATCCCCAGGCACATCGAGCACCCGGCATCCCGCCACTCGAACCCGGCCTCCTTGAACACCCGGTCGAGCCCCTCTTCCTCCGCCTGGTGCTTCACCAGCCCCGATCCGGGCACAACCATCGCGCGCACGTGCGGGGCCACCTTCCGCCCGCGCACGATCTCCGCTGCCGCCCGCAGGTCCTCAATCCGGCTGTTCGTGCACGACCCGATGAACACCCGGTCCAGCCGAATCTCCTCGATTGGCGTTCCCGGCTCCAGCCCCATGTACTGCAGCGCCCGCTCCGCCAGCTCCCGCGCCTGCGGTGTCGGCGCCTCGGCCGGGTCCGGCACGCGCCCCGTCACGGGCACGCTCTGCGCCGGCGTCGTGCCCCACGTCACCGTCGGCTCAATCTCCGCCCCCTCCAGCGTCACCGTCGTGTCGAACACCGCGCCCTCGTCCGTTACCAGTGAGCGCCAGTAGTCGAGCGCGCGCTCCCAGTCCGCCCCCTTCGGGGCGAACCGCCGCCCCTCCAGGTAGGCAAACGTCGTCTCGTCCGGCGCGACCAGCCCGGCGCGCGCTCCACCTTCGATCGACATGTTGCAGATCGTCATGCGGCCCTCCATCGAGAGCCGCCGGATCACCTCGCCGCGGTACTCGATGATGTGCCCGACCCCGCCCGACACGCCAATCTTCCGGATGATCGCCAGGATCACATCCTTTGCCGTCACCCCGGGGTGCAGCTCCCCGTTGACCTCCACCGCCATCGTCTTCGGCTTCGCCTGCGGCAGCGTCTGCGTCGCGAGCACGTGCTCCACCTCGCTCGTCCCGATACCAAATGCAAGCGCCCCGAACGCCCCGTGCGTCGAGGTGTGGCTGTCGCCGCACACAATCGTCATCCCTGGCTGCGTCAGCCCCTGCTCCGGCCCAATCACGTGCACGATCCCCTGCCGCACGTCGCCCACCCCGAACAGCGGGATGCCGAACTCCTCGCAGTTCCGCCGCAGCGCCTCCACCTGCTGCACCGAGAGCGGGTCCGACCACGGCTTGTCCCGGTCGATCGTCGGCACGTTGTGGTCCACCGTCGCCAGCGTCAGCTCCGGGTGCCGGACCCTCCGACCCGCCAGTCGCAGACCTTCGAACGCCTGCGGCGAGGTCACCTCGTGCACAAGGTGCAGGTCGATGAACAGCAGGTCCGGCTTCCCCGGTTCGCTGCTGACGATGTGGTCCTCCCAGATCTTCTGGATGATGGTCTTCGGTGTGCTCACAACGTGTCCTGCCGCGCGTGGTCTCGTTCTCTGCGGTATCAACCATCCAGTCTACCAGAGCGCCCCGCTTCGCCCTCGCGAAGCGCCATGGCTCGCCCCACGCCTACCGCTTCGCCAGTGTCTCCATCACCGTCGCCACCAGCATGGTGGGGCCGGCAAACGCGCGCGCCACGTACGGGTTCTTCGCCTTCTCCGCCGCCTCGCGCACCCGCCCGGAGGCCGCATGGCCAATGTACTGGGTGTTGATGACTACCAGGTCGACCTTGCCGCCCGCGCTGGCCACCGCCCGGTCCCCCTGCTTCGCCTCCTCCGCATCCAGCCATTCCACCTGCAGGCCCAGCGCCTCCAGTCGCGGCTCGCTCTTTGCCTTCAGCTGCGGGTGCCCGCCCACGATCAGCACCGACTTCCCGCGGACGTCCGGCGGCGCCACCTTCGGCGGGGTGCCCAGTAGCTTCTCCAGCTTCTCGCCGCCCTGCTCCCGCACCTCCGGGAACGCCGCCGCCAGGCGTCGAAAGTCGTCCAGCAGCCGCGACTCCTTCCGGAAGTTCCCCGTCGCCCGTTCGAGGGCCTCAGCGAACGGCTCCTCCCGCTCCAGGGCGAATTCCAGCGCCGCCAGCAGACTCCGCTCCTTCAGTAGCGGGAACGCGTCGAAGCACTCCTCGCACAGGTTCGGGATCTCGTCCTCGCGTCCCAGCCGTGTCAGCTCCCGGATCACCCGGACGAACGCCTGCTCCGCGTCCCTGTCGTGCCCCTTCTTCCTCGCCACCGCCAGCGCCAGCCGGAAAATCTCCAGCCGCTGCTCGCCGTCGAGGTGCTCCGCACCCGGGATGCTCTCATCCTCGATGGCATCCGAGATGGCGTTCAGCGTCCGGTCGCCGCGGGGCGTCCCGTCGGCGAATTGCAGCGCCTGCAGCATCGTGTCCGGGTTCCGAACGCCGCGCTCCGTCAGCATCGCCGGCAGCACGTCGTCCACAATCGTGGCAATCAGCGGCCCATGGTCGTTGGCAAGCACCTCCTCCAGGTGGCCCCACGCGTCGTCCAGCCGCGTTCGTTTCAGGCAGGCGGCATACCCCTTGAACCGCTCGTGCAGGTCCTTGCTGGCGCCGGCCGCCGCCAGCGCGTAGGCCGCCAGGAACTCCGCGTGCTCCCGCCGCGGATTCTGGACCGGGATCTGCCGCACCAACTCCAGCCGCTCGCGCTGGTTCGCCCAGTCCGCCGGGCCCGTGGCGATAACGGCCAGCGCTCCGTAGGCTGCGTGCTCGCCCAGCCCGGCCACAAGCTCCGACGACTGCCGCGCCACCGCAGCCGCCCAGCGGAAGTCCTCGCCCGGTGGCACCTCCCGTGGCCACGCCATTTGCAGCTCGTCCAGTCCCTCCACCTCGTACAGCACGACCGCCAGCAGGATGAGCGCCAGCACCGCCGCCTCGCGCATCCGCTCGTGCGCCTGCGCAAACTCCCCCAGCCGCTGCAGGTCCGGCCGCCGGCCCGCCCGATACGCCCCGATGAACTGCGCGAGCCGCGCGAGCTCGTGCAGCTCCCGCTCCAGCCGCAGCACCTGCTCGTCGGTCGCCAGCCGATCGATCACCTCCCGCCCTTTCATCCAGGCGTCGCCCTCGATCCGCTCGGTCCCCAGCAGGTCGAGCATCAGCGCCCGGACCGCGCCGGCTGCCCGGTTGCCCCCGCCATCCGCCATCCCCAGCGCCCGCTGGAGCTGCTGCCACGCGGCCCAGCCGAACCCCCGCTCCACCTCCGCTCGCAGGTCGCCATCCAGGTCACTCGCCGCGCCGATCGCCCGGCGGAACCACTCGAACGCCGCGACGGGGTCGTCGGCGAGCTGGCAGCACAACCCAATCAGCGCCATCCAGCTCGTCCGATCTGCCTGGTCCGCGGCCGCCAGCTGGGCCTCCAGTCGGCTGCGTGCCCCTGGACCATGGTCGCTCCGAAGGCGCTCCAGTTCGGCCCGCCAGTCGACGCCGCCCCCGCCCACCGGGACTTCCTCCTCCCCCGCTGGGGCCGCCGTCGGCGTACCGGGAGCCGGCTCGCTCACCCGCGCCGCGACCGCGCCGCCGTTCGCCTTCAGCACCCCCACCAGCTCCTCGATGGCCGTCACCAGCCGGTCAATGCGCTCGTTGAGCCCTGGCGGCAAACTGGCCGCTACGGCCTCAGCAACCGTCGCCTCGGCGACAGCATCGGCGGGGCTCGCCAGGGGCTCCGCCGCCCGCGCTGGCGGCGCCAATACTGGTGGCACCTCCGCCCGCGCCGGCGCCGCCTCAGCCGGCACGTGCGTCACCTGCCGGCGCCGCCGGTCCTGCTCCTCAGCAGCGAGCCTTCGCCGCTCGTAGTCCGCCCACTCCCGTTCTTCCCAGACCTGGAGCTCGGGCACCGCTCCGAGGTCGAGCAGTTCACCGAACGCCTCCCGCAGGATCTTCAGCGTCAGCACCGTCAGCGGCAGCCGCCACCGCTTCTCCTGCGGCACCCACCGGTAGCCCGGCACCTGCTTCACCAGTTCCCTGTCTTCGAACCGGCAGCGAACCAGCAGCTCGTTCCCGGCTACTTCCTCCACCGTCGCCCGGTCGATGGGACGCCCTGGCGTGGCGGCTCGCGCATCCTGCACCTCGTCCGTCAGCTCCGAGCCGCACCCCCAGCCGTCCGTCCCGAACTGCTGGTCCAAAAGGCGAAACGTCGCGTACTGCCGCGGCAGCGAAAATCCCCCGCGCGCAGGTATCCACCGGGCCCCCGGGAACACCCCGAGCAGCTCCTTCTCCGCCTGCAGCTCCGCCCTGGCAATCAGCCGCGTCTCGTCCGCAGAAACGGCCAGCATGGCGCCCGGAATCTACCATAATCACGCCCCGCCCAGTGAACCCCCAGGAGCCAGCAGGTGGCCGCCCGGTGGACTTCTAACGCGCCTCTTATGGCACCCCCTTGACACGCCGCGGTATCTTCACGGTGCGTTCACTGAAGTGGTCGAGCGGTGAACAGCACGGTTCGCACGGGTGGCCGCACGGCTCCAGCCAGGTCCAGCACGGGGAGGAGACCTGCACCGCGCCGCCAGCCCCGGGAGTCCCCATGAGAACCCTCCGCATCGCTGCACTGCTCACCGCACTCTTCGCCGCCCTCTCCGCCCTCCCGGCGGCCGCACAGCTCCCCTTCACGGTCTCTGCCTCCGCCCCGTCAATCGTCGAACCCGGCGCCACGGCCCCCGTCACGGTCCGCATCGAGGGCCAGGTCTCCGCGCTCCCCAGCTTCATCTACGACGTCGAAGGTGGCGACCTCGTCGGCGTACTCGCCCCCGTCCCTGTCGCGGCCGGCGTCGCCGAAGCCACCGCCTTCATCACCCGCGCAACGCCCGGCACCGCTCGCCTCCACGTCTCCTTCGCCGGCCAGCGCCTCGCCACCGCCGAGGTCCGCTTCGCGGCGCCGTCCTCCATCCGCGTCGAGACCCTCCTCGATGCCGGGCCCGATGCCGCCGCTCGCACCTGGCGGTACGAGGTCGTCAGCCCCGCCGGTGCCGTCGTCGCCACCCTCCAGGTCAGCACCAGCGGCGACGCCCCGCTCGGCGCCGCCGAATCGGCGCCACTGCCGCCCGGCATCTACGCCGTCCGCCAGGTCCTCGGCAGCGACACCGCCCTCTCCTGCGCCGGCGATGCCTTCTACGCCGTCGCCAGCCCCGCCGGTGCCGTCCAGGTGGTCGATACCTCCGCCGGCCCCGCCACCGTCCGCTTCACCATCACCCCCTGCCCGGGCCTCCCGTCCGACCTCGAGGTCATCATCCCCGTCGATACCATCGTTCCCGGCGCGGGTGGCGGTATCATCGGCGAGCCCGTCACCGAACCGCCCTTCAGCGAAGTCGCCGGCGTCCGGCAGCCCGGTCCCGGCATCCTGCCCCCGGCCGCGGGCAACAGCGCCGCACCCTCCCCGGCCTCGGCGCCCCTCCTGCCCCTCCTCGTCGCGGGCACCCTGCTCCTCCTCACCGGCAGCGGAACGCTCCTCCTCGCCGCTCGCCGGTCCCGCCCCTCGGTGTGAGCCTCTGGTCAGGAGGCACCCCGGGTGCGCCTTGGCCGGGCGCACCCGGGGGTAACCTTTTCCCCCTCCAGCCGTTCAGATTTTACGAACGAAGGCTTGACGCTAAGGTTGGCCTTCGTCCATAACTTCACCAGCCTTCGGCTGCGCATCGGTGGGTCGAGACGCCGGTGGGCAGCCTTCAATCAAAGGCGCCGGCGGGGTGCGCCCACGAGTCCTTGGGGGACTTCATGGTGCGTTCCAGCCGGCGGTTTGCCCTTTTTGCCGCCCTCGCCTTCATCGCTGCGCTCGCGTCCGTCGGTCAGCTCCGCCTCGACGAAACGCCCGTACGCGCAGCCTTCGACCCCAGCGGCCCCGCCTGGGACCCCCTCTCCACCTTCGATACCTCAAACGACCCGGCGCCCGTCTTCCAACCGCCGCGCCTGCTCGCCGGCACGAATTCCCATGCCCTTCCTGCCGACGCCACCACCCGCAACGGCTACTGCCTCGATGTCAACGTCGATGGCGTCACCGCAGCGGCGCAGGGCACCCTCGGCTTCGTCATCACCGCCCGCGACCCCATCAATCCATCGAGCCCGCCAACACTGCACGTCCCGGTGCCCACCTCCGGCGTCTACGCCTACGGCTCCGTCGGTCCCCTTGCCGGCGCCAGCTGGGATGACCGCGGCACGTCCTCCACCGCCGACGACGTCTACTGCGTCGTCGCCTACGCACCGCCCGGCTACCGCACCCTCGAAATCGCCTGGTACTGGGATGGCACTGCTTCCGTCCCCAACCCCATCGTCCTCTCTGACATCGGCATCGTCACCGTCACCCTCGGGAAAATCGGCGACGGCATCGTCGGCGGCCCCGCCGAGGTCTGCACGGTCGGCTGGGACAGCACCTTCCTCACCGGCGCCAGCTCCAACCCGGTGTCCGGAGTCCACAGCCCGGCCATCCCGAACGGCCTCACCGACCCGCCCGACCCGGTGAATGTCGTCGCCACCACCGACTTCTCCATTGTTAGCAACTCCGGCGCCCCCCCCACCGTCGCCTACGTCCGCCAGGTCGGCCCCGAGTGGTGTGCCGGCATCGACGCTTCCGGCACCTCGTCCAACATCCAGGTCGCCTTCAACTTCCACGCCATCTACAACCGCACCGATATCGGCAACCCCGTCGTCACGATCGACAAGGACGGCGACGACCAGCCGGCCTCCCTCCAGCTCCCCGCCGACCAGCTCGTCAACATCACCCAGGTCGTCGAACTCCGCCACGTCACCATCGACGGTCGCACCCCGCCGCGGCCCCTCTCCAGTCCGATGGTCATCGGCGCCACCCACTACATCTGCCTCATCGGCACCGTCGCCGCCGATACCCTCAACCCCGCCAACATCGTCTTCACCCCCATCGGCGGCCCCGATAGCCCCGGCGTGACGGGCATCACCGTTTTCCACAAATCCGCCGCCAACGAGCCTCGCATCGGCTCGCAGGTGCCCAACGGCACCCTCTGCTTCTCCTACACCTCAAACGCTCCCGGCCAGCACAGCGTCGCCGCCTACTTCAACAACTCCGCCGCAGGCGGCGCCCTCACGGCCGTCTTCTTCGATACCGACGGCGATGGCAACGGCATCGTCGACCCGGGCCCGGCCAGCCCCCTCATCACCCGCTGGGTCCGCATCGACCGAACCGAGATCACTACCGGTGGCTCGCCCACCTCCGGCATCGTGACCTTCGGCACCATCGAGCTCCCGCTCCGCTTCAACGTCGCCGATGGCACCTTCCTCGCCTCCGCCAACTTCACCGAGTGGGTCCTCGGCTCCTTCAACTCCGGCACTCCCGAGACCACCAACCTCCTCGTCGATGGCGCCCGCATCGAAATGCGCATCATCGGCTGCGGCTACTTCCAGGTGCCGAACACAGCGCTTAAGCCACAGGTCGTCACCGGCATCTCCGCCGGCGGTCGCTTCGAGCTGAACGACGGCAGCCAGGACCCGTTCGCCCCGGCGTTCGGCGACACCGACGCCAACCCCGACGACATCCGCATCTCCACCACCAACTCCCCCACCTGCGGCCCCCAGGCCCAGACCCGCCTCGAAATCGACGTCTTCTATCCCGGCCAGTCCACCCCGGCCCACGTCACCGAATACGTCACCGTCCGCTACGTCTTCTTCCCCGGCCAGAAGGACATCCGCGTCGCATGGGCCGGCCAGATCGTCACCATCACCTACGCCTTCGCCTCCAACGTCTCCTGCGCCGGCCAGACGGTCCGCTTCTCCCGGCCCGCCGGCCAGCCCGGCACCTTCCTGCCCTCCCCCGGCATCACCCTCGAGGGGCCCGGCTCCGCCAGCGCCGACTTCGGCGCCAACTGCTCCGTCACCATTCGCTACGAAAGCGAAAGCCCCGGCGAAATCGATATCGAGGTCTTCATCGAGGGCCGCCCCTGGACCAAGATCGCCTACGTCATCTATTACCTCGTCTTCGAAGACGTCACCCTCGACGCCACACCCGACCAGTTCGTCTCCACTTTTGGCGGCGTCACAGCCAACGTCCGCGGCTACTTCCTCGGCAACAACCCCTCGGGCCGCCCGGCCGAGCAGAAACCCGACGGTCGCACCGTCCCCGCCGACCGCTGGGTCCTCCCCGATGACTGGGACATCCTCCGCGGCGACCGCGACTTCCGCAGCGACCCACCCATCATGCCCGCCGCCATCGTCACCTTCATGATGCAGAACGAGCCCGTCCGCAACTCCTACCGGCCGCTCGTCACCGCCGGCTCCTCCGGCTTCTTCATCCCCGACGACCCCACCGACTTCTCGCCCAACGTCAACCCCCACACGAAGGTGCCCACCGTCCTCGGCTCCGACCGCAAACCCCGCATGATCAGCCAGCCCACCGACGGACAGGGCCAGGCCACCGCCTCCACCTACGGCGACTTCAACCTCTCCTTCGAAGGCTGCCCCGCCAACCCCGTCACTGGCAGCCCCCACTGCGAGCCGGAACAAATCGTTGGCCGCAGTCGCTACATCGCCGTCGTCGACTACCCCGAGCCGCGCACCCGGGGCAAGCATCCCGCCATCGCTTCCAACGTCGCCGAGACCACCTGGCTCTGGGCCGGTTACAAGCGCGTCACCGTCGTCAACGGTGAATCCCCGCAGTTCAAGTACGTCGTTGCCCACCTCAAGGACCGCGACGGCTTCTGCGATGCCGCCAACTACAACAACGTCCTCGGCATCCCGGTCACCTTCGAAATCGACGCCGGCTCCGGCATCATCGTCGACGCCGCCGATGCCCCCGCCCTCATCAACGGCACCCGCCGCTTCGCCACTGTCCGCACCTTCGATACCCGGGACGCCCTTGGCAACCCCATCAACACCGCCATCGCGCGCCCAGCCCTCTCCGATGACGAGTGCCAGGGCTGGATCAGGGTCTCGAACAGCCTCATAAAACCCACCAACGTCATCGTCACCTTCCCGGCCATGCCCGCGCCGATCCCCGGCGACGTCACCATCACCGCCTTCAGCTGCACCGGCCAGGAGTCCATCACCGTCACCAATCGCGGAAGCGCGCCCGTCAACCTCGCCGGCTTCGGACTCAAGAGCCCCGGCGGCCAGGTCGGCGTCGCCGAGCACCTCGATCTCAGCGGTATCCTTGAACCCGGCCAGAGCAAAACCTTCCTCGGTGGGCCCGGTGCCACAGCCCGCGGCTGGATCGGCAACACCGGCGAACGCATCCTCGGCACGGGCGACTACGTCTCCCTCACCTGGGATGATGTCGAGCTCGCCACCGCCTTCTGCTCCACCGGCCAGGTCGTCGAGCCCTTTATCCCGCCCACGCTCACCCCCGACCCCGAAGGCGCCATCGTCATCGATGTCGTCATACCCTTCGGCGAAGAGCTGGAAATCCCCCTCGCCGCAGGCTGGAACCTCGTCCCCACCGGCCAGGGGCGCATCGGCGTCGAGGCCGCCCTCGGTGACTTCGCCAGCCGCGTCGCCGTCATCTACGCCTGGGACGGCGAGAACCAGCAGTGGCTGCGCTACATCCCCGGCGCGCCCGGCGGCGTCAACACCCTGGCCGAGCTCGGCGGCGGCATCCCCGTCTGGGTCTTCGTCAACGAGCCGTTTACCCTTACGCTGCCCCGCTGATGACCCAGCCGACTCCCTGCCGTACCCTCGGGGAGGCCGTCAGTCTCTTCCCCAGGATGCGTCAATGATGCGAACCCGAGGCGCGCTCGCCGCCCTGGCCGCTGCCGTTGCCGGCATGGCCTCACTCGCCGCAGTCCTCCCGGTCGCGGCCCAGTTCGATCCCCCCTCCACCATCTTCGGCTCCATCGCCGATTCCGCCGGCCCCGTGCCCGCCGGCGTCCCCGTTGAAGCCTACATCGGCGATACCCTCTGCAGCACCGGCGCCCAAACCGAGTACACCGGCGAAGGCAGCACCCGCGTCACCGTCTACGCCGTCGATGTCGTCGCCGACTCCCAGAAGAGTGGCTGCGGCCGCCAGGGCGCCGAGGTTCGCATTAAGGTCGGCGATCGCTTCGCCCCGCAGGTCGCCCGCTGGCAGCCCGGCCCCGTTCAGCTCGATATCGCCTTCGGCAGCGCCACGCCCGCGCCCATCCCCACCTTCACCCCCACCCCAACCCGCACGCCCGAACCTGCCGCTACCGGCACGCCTGCCCCCGGTACTCCCGGCAACGGCAACGGCCAGGGCGGCAGCGTTGCCACCATCCCGCCCGGTTCCCCCGGGGCCGGCTCGCCCGTCACGGGCGGCGGCGTCACCAGCGCCACCCCCGGCCAGCAGGCCGGCGGCACCAGCGGCGATGGCGGGTTCCCTGTCTGGGGTGTCATCGTCCTCGTGCTCGGGGCCGTCGCCGCCATCGGCGGCGGTGCTGGCTACATCCTCTCGCGCAACCGCTCCGCTGCCGACGATGACTTCCCTCCGGGCGATGACCCCCTCCCCTGACGCCGCCGCTCAGCCGAGGAAGATCATCGTGAAGTAGTGCCGGCCCTCCGCGTCCGTCACCAGCCCGACGCCGATCCGCGTGAAATCGTCCGCCAGCAGGTTCGCCCGGTGCGTCGGGCTGTTCATCAGGCCGCGCATCGCCACCGCCGCCGCCTGGTCTGCCGGGTAGTTGTTCATCGCCAGGTTCTCGCCTGCCCACGCGTACCGCGTGATGCCGAAGTACGCCAGCAGCTCCACGTACATCGAATAGCCGTACGGGTCCACATGCCCGAAATACCCCTGGTCGATGAGCTGCTGCGACCGCGTCCGCGCGATCAGCGTCAGCCGGCTGTCCAGCACATACGGCGCCAGGCCCGCGTTCGCCCGCTCCGCGTTGATCAGCTCGAGCAGCTGAAGTTCCATCGCCGTCGGCGGCCCCGCCGGCACACTCGGCACGTAGAAGTTCGGCTTGGCCGGGGGAGCTGCCGCCGCGGGCTGGGCAGGTGCAGCGGGCTGCGCAGGTGGTGCTGGGGCCGGCGGCCGCGCAGGCGCCGGCGCGACCGGAGCCGGAGCGCCTGGCTCAGCAGGCGCTTCCGCTGGTGCCGGGGCAAGCTCGTCCGGCCCGTACACCCCAAACGCCTGCTCGAACTCCAGCGGCAGCGGCCCGGGCCCGGCATCCGCCGCAATCCCCATCGCGGGAGCCTCTTCGGCCACGACCGGCCACATGAACGGCACGCCGCCCGCGGGCTCGGCCAGGGACTCCGGTGCGGGCGCTGCCGCCACCGGCCCCGCCTCTGTCGCCTGCCGCGCCTCGTCACGGGCCAGCACATCGAACCCAATTCCCAGGCCGGCGCCCGCCAGCACCGCCGCCACGTACAAGGGGAGCAGTCGTCCCGGCCGCCAGCCTCCCACCCGCAGCCAGGACAGCCCTGGCCGCGCAATCTCGAATCCAGCCATCGATACCCCGCCGAGACCCCATGCCTCTGGCGGTTGCCCGCCGGGTCTCAGTTGGGGGTTCGACGGCCCCACACACGGCCCGCATGGACACGTCGAGGTCACCCCGGTAACGGCTTGGGAGTGCCGTCACCGCCTGTCCCCTAGGTGATTTCCCCGATGGCGCGAAGTGGCGCCCCGGTGGCGTCGGCCGCCCGCCCGCTACCGGCCGTTCACTCGCACCCGGCCTGCCCCACGGCAATCAACGGCCCGACGCTCACCCCGTACTCCACCCATACCTCTCGCCACCCGGGTGGCAGCGGGTACGTCCGGCTCACATCAACGAACCAGTTGCTCCGCCCGGCGACGCCCACCTCCGCCGGGAACGGCGGGTAGCAGATCACCCGCGCCGGCGACGGCCCGCACTTCTCCAGGTCCACGTTCAGGTTGCACGCGCTCAGCCCGTTCGGGTGAGGCGGCAGCGGCGTGGGCGTTGGTGTCGGCGGGATGGGCGTCGGCGTTGCCGTGGGCGGCACCCGGGTTGCCGTCGGCGTCGCGGTCCCTGCCGGGCTGGGTGTCGGGGTGGCGCCCGGCTGTGGTGTCGCGGTCGGCGTCCCCGGCCCGGCAGTCGGTGTC
>FWPU01003435.1_pt1 | contig 39984 bp, 33 predicted proteins | sample 2228361 | NCBI WGS metagenome assembly FWPU01 (sample SAMEA103939777, study PRJEB20133) | metagenome | reverse complement strand
GCCGGAAGACCGTCGGGGGCTCGTCCCCGAGAGCACGGGCCGCCTCTTCGAGGGCGGGGTCCGTCCGCAGGAGGGCCGCCCGGCTGGCGAGGAGGACGTAGGGATAGGCGGCCAAGCTCAGGACGACGATCGTCCCTCCGAGGCCGTAGATCGAGGGCAGACCGACGATCCCGAGCCCCTCGAGGCCGGCGCGAAGGAAGCCGTTCGGACCGAAAGAAGCGATGGCGCCGAAAGCCGTGACGTAGGAGGGGATCGCCAGGGGCGTCGCGGCCAGGACCGCCCAGAGTTGCCGACCAGGGAGGTCCGTGCGCGTCGTCAGCCAGGCGAGGGGAACGGCGACGAGGACGGTCAGGAGCGCCACGCCCCCGGCGAGGAGGGCCGTGGTGGCGACGATCTCGAGGGTGCGGGGTCGGAGGACGAGCTCGCCGACCCCGCTCGGTGCGGCAGCGGCACGGAGGACGAGATAGACGATGGGGATGAGGGCACCGAGGGCGACGCCAACGGCGGGAACGAGGAGGACCGCCGGCGGTCGGCGTGGAAGGCGGGCGAGGGACCTGAGGCGTGGGTGGCCGACGAGGATCATCGGCCACCAACCTCGATTGCCGGCGAGAGCCGGCGCGGGGCCTCAATGGATCGGTCCGCCGAGGACCGTGACGTGGCCGATGCCGACGAAGGGAAGATCACCGTTGTCGGCGCCACGGCTCCCGCTCTGGCTGCTCGGACCGGGCTAGAGGATCCCCGTGGCACGGAGGAGCTCCAGGGTCCCCTCCAGGTCGGCCAGGTCGGAGAGGTCGATGTTCGGCGGGTCGAGCTCGGCGAGGGGGACGAGGCCCTCGGCCGCTGGCACCGTCGGGACGAGCGGGTACTCGAAGGTCTCGGCGGCGAAGTAGCGCTGCGCCTCCTCCTCCAGGAGGAAGGTGACGAAGGCGAGGGCGGCCTCCGGAGCCTTCGTCGTCCGAAGGACGAGGGCTCCGGCGACGTTGACGAGGGACCCGACGTCGCCGTTGGCGAAGAAGTGGTTCCGGACCGGGACCTCGCCGCCCGTCTCGGCGAGCATCCGCATGAGGTAGTAGTGGTTGATGAGGGCGACGTCGACCTCACCGGCGGCCACGGCCTGGAGGGCCTGGCTATTCCCCTCGTAGGCTCGCGGCTCGTTCGCCTTCATGCCCTCGAGCCATCGCCGAGCTGCCTCTTCCCCGTGGACGACCCGGAGGGCGGTGACGAAGCTGTGGAACGAGGCGTTCGTTGGGGCCCACCCAATCCTCCCACGCCAGGCGGGATCGGTGAACCCGACGACCGAGGCAGGCAGCTCGTCGGGGCTGACGTCGCGGCTGTCGTAGGCGGCGACCCGGACTCGACCCGAGACGCCGACCCCGAGCCCCGTCGGGGCCCGGAAGCGGGAGTCGACCCGATCGAGGATCGAGGTCGGCAGCTCGAGAGCCAGCCCGCTCCCGGCCACAGCGCCGAGGGCGCCGGCGTCCTGAGAGAAGAAGACGTCGGCCGGTGAGTTCTCGCCCTCCTCGAGGATCATCGCCGCCAGCTCGGCCGTCCCTCCGTACTTCACCCGGACGTCGATCCCGCTCGCTTGGCGGAAGCGCTCGAGGAGGGGTCCGACGAGCTCCTCGCTCCGTCCCGAGTAGACGACGAGGGTCTGCGCCGGCACCGACGGGGCTGCTGAGGCTGGCGGACTCGTCGTCGGGTCGGGCCCGCTGCCGGTCGAACCGGTGCACCCGACGACGAGGAGAGCCGCGACGAAGAGCGAGCTGAGGCGGCGAGCGAGGATCACGATGGCTCCTCCAGCTAGGGTTGGTGGTCCTTCGGGTCGGGAGGGTAGCCGAGCCTGCTCGCGTCTGTCAAGCTTACTTGTTGCTCAGCCGCATGCATACCTTATGCGGGCCGGCCCCGCGCACCCGAGTGATCCCAAAGTCGAGCCCCGCCCGTCGAGGAGGACGAGCGGGGCTCGGGAGGCGACGTGCCGGGAGCCAGTCGTCGCGAGGAGCCTAGAACCAGCCGTCGCGGACGTAGGCGCGACTCCAGAGGATGACGTTGAGGAGGACCGCCTTCAACCAGGCCTGATGCATCCGCTCGAGGTGGGCCGCATCGCCGGCGCCCTTCTCGAGGAAGGGCCGGACGGTCGCGTAGATCGGGTAGATGAGGGCGACGACGTACCGGAAGTGGACGATCTCCGGAGCGCCGACGACCCCGTCGGTCGCATTCTTCCCGGCCGCGTGTCGTCGGCCGACCTCCTCGGCGTAGGCGACCCAGCTCGGCCCGAAGTCCGCCGCACACGTGTCGAGGACCCACTGTCCGAACCGGGCCCGCACCCGAGCCAAGTAGTCCTGGTTCGGACCCTCGGGGGTCGCGAAGTAGCCCAGAAGGAAGTCGTGGGAGCCGACGAACCCGTACCAGACGTCGAGGAGGGCATCGACCTGTGGCGCGAGGATCTCTCTCGCCTCACGGAGGGCAGCGATGTCCTCGTCGGTCAGGAGGAGCGCCGCGTGGATCTTCGCCAGGTCCTCCTGACTTGTCGCCGGACCAGGGAGGGTCGGGTCACCCATGCGGTAGCCGGGGATCGTCGCGGTCGCCATCGTCCACCTCCTGTGACTGCCTTCGATGGACCGCCCGGCCGACGAGCCGGGCGACTCCATAGGACTCCTATCGAGATGAAATGATAGGAAGCCGATGTATCATCCGTCAAGACCGGAGGTGCCCCGCTGACCGACGACCCTCGCCCGACCCGCCACCCGACGACCCGCGACCTTGGGAGCCGAGAGGCCGCCGGTCCCACCTCGCCGCCCTCGGCGGGACTCTCGCCGACGACGAGGAGCCCCGGTCGGCCTCAAGCAGGCAGCCGCGGCGCACCCACCAACGGCCCCCGAGGCGAGACGCCCTACGCTGATCCCGCAGCAGCCCGGCGGGCTGGGATTACGAGCGCCCTCCTCCGCCTCTCCCGGCTCATCGCGGGCGAGCTCCGAGCCGCGAGCGGCGAGCTCGGCCTGACCCCCGCCCAGGCCGAGGTCCTCCGCTTCGCCGCCCGGACCCGGCCCGACATGGCAACGCCCGGCCACCTCGCGCGCCTCCTCGGCGTCCGGGGCCCGACGGCCGTCGGGATCGTCGGGCCCTTGATCGAGCGGGGTCTCGTCGTCCGCCGCCGTCACCCCTTCGACGGCCGGCGTTCGATCCTCCAGCTCACGCCCGCAGGACGGGAGCGTTACGAGCGGCTCGAACGGCTGACGGAGGAGCTCGACGACCTCCTCGAAGGGCTCGATCCGGGGGCCCTCGATCGCGTCGAGGCTGGCCTCGCGGAGCTCGTCGGGGCCTTCGTCCGGTCGGGCCGCCTCGTCGTCGCGGCCCCCTGCGCCGGCTGCGTCCACTTCCGACCGAACGCCGCTCCGGGCACGCCCCGCCCCCACCGCTGCGAGCTCATCCGGCGCAACTTGACCGACGAGGAGACGGCCTTCGACTGCCCGGAGCACACCCGGGTTGCAGGATGAGGGGGCCGCGGAGGGTTGAAGGTCCCTCCACGACGCCGGCGGACGAGGGCTCGGCCCGGCGCGCCGAACCCACCCGGAGGCGGCGGGCCCGGCCCCGCGCCGCGAGCGCCGCTCAGCGGAAGCTCGTCATCAAGAGGACGTCACCACTGACGGCGTCGACGACGACGTTCAGCTCGGTCGCCACCGGGTCGCCCGGACCGCAGAGGCCGTAGCAGGGCTGGGGCGTGCCGCTGAACCGGACGAGCCAGACGAGCTGTCGGTCGATGGTCGGATGGAACGTGCCCTTGGCGTCGAACGTCCCGTAGTGCTCGTCGGTCAGCAGGACGAGCTGAGCCGACAGGGGCTTGCGCGGGTCACCGAGACCCCCGGCCGCCGCGTCGGCCCTCGCGATCGCCTCGGCCTCGGAGATCGTGGCGACAGTCGCCCGCTCGCCCGCCGGCTCGATCCGAAACCCGACCTCGGCGAGGGTCGTGGGCTCGGGATACCCGGGAAGGCGCGTCTGCCCGACCGCCGTCGCCCAAACGACGGCACCTGTGACGAGGGCTGCCATGGCGGCCACCGCAAGAGGCCAACCGAGCGTGTGTCTCCGAGCACCCAACAGGCGCTCCCCAACTGGAATCGATTCGGTGCTCATGGATTCTGGGTCCAAGCATCAAACGCGGTTGCATTGATCCGCTGGGTCGCGTACTTCGTGCCGCAGTTGCGCCGGAACTCGGCTCCAGCTGGACTCTCCCATCCGCCGCCGGCAACGAGCTGCTGGCGCACTACAGTGTAATGGACCTTATCAACAACCAAACCAGGCACGTCAGTTTGGCAGTGCCCAGTCTCTTCCGACCACTGGCTCGACCAAGGTTGCGACCAAACGAGAGTGGGATCGAAGTTGGTCGTGTCGAGCCTTTGATCCTCGTAATAGATGTCGATTCGCCGCGTGCCTGAGTTATATTGAGAGGTGTACGATCGAACTGCGTCATTCGGCGGGCCTGGCGAGAAGAACTTGGTGACCGGCGGCGCGCCCGTTGCCCTCCGGTATTGGCTGAAGACGAACAACTTTGTGCTGTCGATCAATGCCTCCCGAACGTAACCCGATTGCGCCCAGCCGCCTGCGTTGGGCCCAGCGATCATGGTCCACGCCCCACTGAAGCTCTGCTGACCAGAGCAGAGACTGGGCCACTCGGTCGAGATGACAGCGGTTGATCCCCACGTGTTGACGTTGAACGTGAACAGGCCGTTGTGGTAGTTCGCGCGGTTGCCAGAGCAGGTTCCCGCTGCGATCGCATCGCTCGCCAAGGTAGGGGCTAACCCCAGGAGCAGACCAAGCCACGCTCCGAGGAGACGCCTCGTTCCCGCAACCACACGCGTCCTCCTGCGGTACGTCCGAGCGCTCCACTCTATTACCACCGAAGTCAAGCACGCCAGTCGAGCGGCTTCGCAACCTCCGCCATCTCGCTGGCACCCGCCTCGACCCCACACGCCATGACAACCAAGCCCCGGGCTGCTTTGCGAACCCACCGGCGCTCCCGCCACTGAGATCACACCGGAGGTGGCATCACTTCCTCTCGTCAGGTCCTCTCGTCAGGGAGCCCGCGCGAGATCGATCGTACTCTCTCTCTCTCTCTCTCTCTGTCAAGAGGATGTCGAGCTCACGGTCCAAACCTCGAATAGGTTTGCGATCCCAGCTCCACTTGATCGGCTTGGCCCTAGGCGACGAGCCAGTCGCGCGCTGAGCATCGCGAGGCGCGCCCTCGCCTGCTTGGAGAGATCCGGGGCGAGCGTCGAGGCGAGGCGCCAGAGGGCCGGCCCCGATCGCACGTTCTGGGCGACGCCGGACTGGAGGTCCCGGTGCCGGCGGGTGAGTGGATGGACGGAGCCGTCCGGACTCGAGAGCCCCGAGAGGCAGACGGGACCCTCCATGCGCTCGCGGTGTGGTGAGGACACCACGTCTGGGGATGCAGGCTCCTCCAAAGCTTGGCCGAAGAGGAACCCGCGCCCCAACGGGCAGTCGAGGCCGCCTGAGCCGGCTCTGATTGAGCCGGCTCAGATCTTGATCATGACGTGCTTGACGACGGTGTAGTCCTCGATGGCGTACATCGACTGGTCCTTGCCGTAGCCCGACTCCTTGAAGCCACCGTGGGGCATCTCCGAGACGAGGGTGAAGTGCTCGTTGATCCAGACCGTCCCGAACTGGATCGCCTTTGCCACCCGCATCGCCCGACCGATGTCCGAGGTGAAGACCGAGGCCGCCAGGCCGTAGCGGGTGTCGTTCGCCCAGCGGATTGCCGTCTCCTCGTCGCTGAAGCGCTGGACCGTGACGACGGGCCCGAAGACCTCGTCCTGGACGATCTCGCTCTTCTGGTCCGGGCCGGCAAGGATCGTCGGCGGGTAGAAGAAGCCCGGCCGGTCAGGGATCTCACCGCCGAGGACGAGCTCGGCCCCCGCCTTCGCCCGGTCGACCATGCCGGCCACCTTCTCGACCTGGCTGCGGGCGATGAGGGACCCCATCTCGATGTCGTCGCCCTCGGCCGGGTCGCCCCACTTGATCGTCCGGACCTGGTCGGCGAGGGTCGAGACGAAGCGGTCGTAGACCTTCGGGCCGGCGAGGACACGGCAGGCGGCGGTGCAGTCCTGGCCACTGTTCCAGTAGCCGGCCATCCGGATCGTCTCGGCCGCCGCCTCGAGGTCGGCGTCGTCGAAGACGATGACGGGAGCCTTGCCGCCGAGCTCGAGGTGGAGCCGCTTCACTCGGTCGGCGGCGATCTTCGCGATCCGCTTCCCCGTCGCCGTGTCGCCGGTCAGCGAGATCATGCCGACCTTCGGATGGGCGACGAGCGGTTCTCCGATGGCATCGCCGGTCCCGGTGATGACGTTGAGGACCCCGGGCGGGAAGATCTCGGCCGCCAGCTCGGCGAGCCGGAGCGAGGTCAGGGGCGTCCGAGCCGATGGCTTCAAGACGACGGTGTTGCCCGCGGCGAGGGCCGGGCCGATCTTCCAGCCGGCCATGTAGAGGGGGTAGTTCCAGGGCGCGATGGAGGCGACGACCCCGACCGGCTCGCGGCGGATGAGGGAGGTGTGGCCGGCCAGGTACTCGTTGACCGCCTTCCCCTCCATGACCCGCGCCGCCCCGGCGAAGAAGCGGATGTTGTCGGCTGAGGTCGTCATCTCGTCGATGGCCGCCCCGACGGGCTTGCCGGCGTTCGCCGCCTCGAGGCGTCCAAGCTCCTCGGCGTGGGCTTCGATGGCGTCGGCGAGCTTGAGGAGCATGAGGCTCCGGTCCTGGGGCGTCGAATGCTGCCAGGTCTCGAAGGCCCGGGCGGCGGCCTCGACGGCCCGGTCGACGTCTTCGGGGCCGCTCGCCGGGACCCGGGCGATGACCTCGCCCGTCGCCGGATTGAGGACCTCGAGGGTCGCCCCGTCGGCGGCGTCGACGAACTGACCGCCGATGAACTGCTGGTGGGTCGTGATCGTCTCCTTGACCTCGGTCATTGTTCGTCCTCCCGTCGTGAGGGCCCGCTTCCTGCGGGGCCGTTGCCGGCGAGGGATGGGTGGACCTGTGGCCGGCAGCCGCCGGTCGTCGGCTCACCTTCTGTGGCGCCGTCGGGGCCCATTCTGCGTCAGCTGCGACGAGGATGGGCGCCCCGATCCGGTGGGTGCGACACGGGCCGCGTCCCCGGCGGGTGAGGAGACGTGTGGCGGGCCCGAACGAGAGGCTCGCCGCCCGGCGGGCCCGAGCCCGCCTCCACCTCGTCAAACTCGCCGTCTCAGCCGAAGAAGACGAGGGCGCCAACGAGGGAGCCGACCCCGACGACCCCGACGGCGAGGTCGAGGGGCGCCCAGCGAACCTCCCGGTAGCGGGACCTCGGCCCGACGCCGAAGGCCCGGGCGTCCATCGCCAGGGCGAGCCGGTCGCCGTGACGGATGGCGAGGACGAGGAGGCCGACGAGGATGGCGGGGTGCCAGCTCGTCCGGAGGCCCCGGATCCGCCGGGCCTGCTGGAGCGTCGTCAGGGTCTCGGCGAGCCGCGGGATCGCCTGGTAGGCCGCGAGGGCACCGTAGCCGAAGCGCTCCGGGACCCGGCCCTGCTGGACGAGGGCGTCGACGAGGCGGGTCGAGTCCGTCGTCAGGGCGAAGACGACGCCGACGGCGGCGATGGTCAGGATCCGGAGGGCGATGGCGACCCCGTTGACGATGGCCTGCTCGGTGAGCCGGAAGGGCCCGAGCCTGGCGAGCTCGGGGAGCGTCGGATCAGCGTTCGTGCCCGAGAAGAGGGCGTTGAAGAGGCCGATGCCGAGGGCGACGCTCCAGAGCGGGAGGAGGCCGGTCGCGAGGCGCCGGGCCGGGATGCGCCCGGCGAGGAGGCCGGCGCCGAGGAGGAGGGAGGTGAGGAGGATCGGCGGTCTCGGGTCGAGGGTGAGGACGAGGCCGACGAGCCAGAGGACGGCGAGGCCGAGCTTCAGGAGGGGGCTCGTCCGACCGAGGGGGCTCCGGAGCTGCTCGTCGCCGGGGGCAGCGAGGACGATCACGGGGCGCCCTCCAGCCTCGTCGTCGCGACGGGCGACTGAGCCGCCGCCTCAGGATCGCCGACCGCCCGGCCCGCTGCCGAAGTCAGCGACGGGGAGGGCGCGACGCGGCGGTTCTCGACGATCCGACCGCCCTCGAGACGGACGACCCGCCGCCCGAAGTCGGCGACGAAACGCTCGTCGTGCGTCGCGGCGAGGACCGCGCAGCCGGCCTCGACCCGCTCTGCGAGGATGGCGAGGAGGCTCTCGTAGCCGCGCCGGTCCTGACCGAAGGTCGGCTCGTCGAGGACGAGGAGGGCCGGGTGCCGGACGAGGGCGCAAGCGAGGGAGAGGCGTCGCTGCTCGCCGCCCGAGAGGGTGTATGGGCTTCGCTCGCCGAACTCGCCGAGGGGGAGCCCGATCCGCTCCATGAGCTCCGCGGCGACCGCTCGCTCGGCGGGACGGAGGCCGACCATGATCTCGTCGGCGACCCGGGTCGTCAGGAACTGCTGCTCGGGATCCTGGAAGACGTAGCCGGCCCGCCGAGCGAGCTCCGCTGCCGGGAGGCGGGCGGGATCGGCAGGCCCGCTTGGGACCCGGCGCCGGAGCCTGAACGAGGAGGGCCCTTCGGATGCGGAGGCCGAAGGCCGGGCACCATCGAGGGAGGCGAGGCGGACCCGACCCGCCGTCGGCCGGAGGAGCCCGACGAGGAGCCGACCGAGGGTCGACTTGCCGCTCCCGTTCGGGCCGACGAGGACCGTCCGTTCGCCGCTCTCGAGGGAGAGCGAGATTCCATGGAGGACGGGCCTTCGCCGCTCGTAGGCGTAGGCGACACCCTCGGCCTCGACGATGAGGGGGCCAGGGCCGGGGATCGGCGACCCGAGACCGAGGCGAGCGAAGCTCGAGGGCACGACTCGCCCGTCACCGGCCTCGCGGCCGCCCCGCTCGGGGCCGAGGGAGGCGAGGCGACCTGCGGCCGGGACCTCGTCGGGGAGCCAGATCCCGGCTCGTTCGAGACGCTCTCGCGACCGGGCCAGGACCTCGGCGGGACGCCCGAACTCAAGGGGGCGGCCGTCCTCGGCGAGGGCGAGGACCCAGTCGGCGAGGGGCCAGGCGAGCTCGACCCGGTGCTCGACGAGGACGATCGTCGCTGCCCGCGCCCGTCGCAGCTCGGCGAGTCGTTCGGCGAAGGCCCGAGCCCCCGGCGGGTCGAGGTTCGCCGTCGGCTCGTCGAGGACGAGGATGCCGGGCCGCGGGGCGAGGACGCCGGCCAGAGCGAGGCGCTGCTGCTCCCCGCCCGAGAGGGTCGTCGTCCGCCGCCGCTCGAAACCGGCCAGGCCGACGAGGCCGAGGACCGCCGGGACCCGCTCCCGCATCGCCAGCGGGGGCCAGCCCAGGTTCTCGAGACCGAAGGCGACGTCGTCTTCGACCCGGTCCATGACGAGCTGGCTGGCCGGGTCCTGGAAGACGATCCCGACCCGGGCGGCGACGGCTTCCGGCGGCGCCGTCGTCGGGTCGAGGCCGGCGACCGTCAGCCGCCCCGTCCAGTCGCCCGGCAGTTCCCGTGGGATGAGGCCGGCGAGTGCGAGGGTGAGGCTGCTCTTGCCGGAGCCCGAGGGCCCGACGACGAGGAGGCACGCTCCGGGCTCGAGCCGGAAGGAGACCTCGGCGAAGGCGGGCCGTGGGCGCCCCGCGTAGCGGAAGCCGATCCCTTCGGCGACGATCGCCTCGGGGCGCCCAACGGGCGGCAGGGTCATCGGACGGCGCGCCTCCCGGCCCTTCGAGCCGAGGTCAGCTCCCGGCGTTGGCGGCGGCCCACCGACGGTGCCCTGTCCTGAACCGCGGGAGGGGCGGGCCGCGGTCCCGCCCACCTCAGGCGGTCGGCGATGTCGACGGCGGTCGTCGCTGCCGCCCGGCTTGTCGTCGCAGCCTGGGTGATCTGGCTCACGCCTCCCGCCCGGCCGGGAAGCCCTCGAGGACCCCGGCCCGGCGGAGCGCCGAGACGAGGAGGATCGAGCCGTAGGCGACGATGACGACGGCCGAGATCGCCATCATGAGGCCCCGCACGAGCTGGACCTCGAGGGCGACGTCGGTGTAGTAGATCGCCCAGTCGTGGATCCAGGCGGCCGCCGCCGAGACGATCGCCGCAACGGCGAGGACGGGGAAGCCCCAGACCCGGTAGAGGGTGAAGGCGAAGACGAGCTCGGCTCCGGCTCCCTGGACGAAGCCCGAGAGGAGCGTGTCGGGGCCCCACTGGCTGCCGATGATCGTCGAGACCCCCGCCCCGACCATCTCGGCGAAGAGAGCAGCGCCAGGCTTCCGGACGATGAGGGGGGCGAGGACGGCAGGCACGAGCCAGACGGCGTAGAAGAGGTCCTTCGCCCAGGGGGCGACGGCGAAGATGGGATCGGCCGCACTCCAGAGGAGCCCCCAGGCCCAGAAGACGACGCCGAAGGCGACGCCGATGATCGCCGTGACGACGATGTCCCGGGTCCGCCACCGCACATCAGGCAGGGCGGTCGCCCCAGGTTGCGTGACCGTGGTTGCCATCCTGAAAACCTCCTTCCGCTGTGCGGGCGTCAGCCGGCTCCGGCCGACGACGAGATCGACGGACAACGAAACGCCGCCCTCCGGAGAGGACGGCGTCGATCAGAAGCCTGCTCCCTTCGCTGGTACGAACCAGATCAGGTTCCGCGGGTCTGTGGTCGGACCACACTCTCAGCGCGACGTGCGCTCCCCGGAGGCGATGTTCAGTTGTCGGACGCTAGTGTAGCGCCGATGCCGCGGTGAGGTGCCGACGCGAGCGCCCGATCATCTGGCCGGTACCGTGCCCTGGGACGGCCGCCTGAACGGCCGGCGGGGCCCCTCCCGCCCCGGCGTGATGATCGATCATCGGATCCCGGCCAGCACGGCATCCCATTCCGAGTCCGTCAGCCCGACCCCGCTGACCGTGTACTGGTGACAGGCTCAGCCGGATCCCGTTCCAGCCAGACGACAATGCGCGTGTCCGTCTCGCGAACGAAGAGCTCGCTCGCCTCGTGACCCCGAATGCGGATCCGCCTTCCGGTGTCGGCGCCCGCCGTTTCGCCGCCGACACCCGACGCCAGGGCGACCGAGCGCTCGCCGGTCGCGTCCTCGTAGATTTCGACCACGCCACGGCCGACCACCTCCCGGGAGCGCAGGGAAAGCCCCTCGGGCAGGAAGGTCGGTTCCATGACGCTGCACAGCCCCGCCTCAGCCGATGGGGAACCGCTCGGGAGAACCTCCGGCTCCGGGGGGCCACAGGCGGCGACGAGAAGCGTCGCCGCGACTGCGAGGCGGAACGCGGATCGGCGGGTCAATCCTGAATAGGGGCCCGGGTCCGGGAGCGGTCCAAGGAGCGGGCCTGACCCGTCGGGATGCGCCTCCTGACCTAGACCCACGTAGGGGCCCCCGAGCTTGATCACGCGGAGCGCGACGAGTTCCGTGGCCCCAGCGATTCTGGCGAGCTCCATGAAGGCCGCGGCGCCTGCCTTCGTTCGGAAAGCCGAGAGGAGGAGGACACCATCGGCGAGTCTGTCGCCGCTGGTCGTCGTCAGGAGCCGGGACAGGCGCTCGGCCATACACGGCGGGGCATCGACGCTCCCGCACGGCTCCGGATCGTCGACCCGAGCGAGATGATCGAGTGGGTGATAGACGAGCCGAACTTCGGGCAGGGAGACCCACGAGCCAAGGGGGTCGGAGCACCCACCACCACCGGGATCCTCAAGAGACTGGCAGTGGACGGTCTGTCGATCGGGGCTCGTCTGTTCGTAATAGCCGAGGAGTCGGTAGTTCGCCGACCGGTCGACATAGAAGCCCTGCAGCTCACCGAACTTGAGGCGTGCGTTCGCTCGCGCAGCCGCCTGCTCGTCGTCGAAGCGGCCGTTCACCACGATGACCAGCTGCTCCCCCGCCCCGGTCATCAGCTGCGATCCCGACGCCGGCGACATGAGGCTAGCGATCGCCAGGCCAAGTCCGACAGCGACCGCTGTCGGGAGAGCCGGCCGAGACCAGCTGCTAACCAGCACACCTCCGGTTGCACGGAACCGCGATCTTCCCATTCGCCGCCCCTCTTGCTCGCCCGAGAGTTAATTGGACCTCATCATCTCTGGGGCCCCCGGTTGTCAAGCCTGAGCGGTCAGGACTTACGACCAGCACAGGCCTGGTCGGGGGTGCCAGTGTGGCTCCGGGAGAAGCTCGCGGCTCGACGCGAGGTAGCACCTCCGATCCCTGCGCTACGCGTGCTCACCGGGCGCCTGCTTCCACCGAAGGGTCTCATCCCGCCAGCCGGACGATCCAGCGGCCTCGCGCCTGCCCGGCAACGATGGCGTCGAGGACCCCCTCGAGTCCCTCAAGCCCGACCTCGGTGAGCGCCTCTTGGAGATGGGGCGGGCGGAGGTCCGTGGCGAGGCGCCCCCAGAGGGCCCGTCGTTCCTCGATCGGGACGTTCGCCGAGTCCATCCCAAGGAGGGCGACGCCGCGAAGGATGAAGGGGAAGACCGTCGTCGCGAAGGTCGCGCCGCCGGCGTTCCCGCAGGCCGCAACGGTCGCCTTCGGGCGCAGGGTCCGCAGGATGTAGGGCAGGGTCGGCCCGCCGACGGCGTCGATAGCGCCCGCCCAGCGCCCCGACTCGAGGGGCCGCTCGCTCGGGGCCGTGACATCCTCGCGGCTGAGGATCCCCGCCGCGCCGAGGGCCCGGAGCCGGTCCGCCTCCTCGGCCTTCCCGGTCGCCGCCCAAACCTCGTAGCCGCGGGCGGCGAGGATGGCGACGGCGTGCCGGCCGAGTCCTCCCGAGGCGCCGGTGACGAGGACGGGCCCGTCGGCGGGCCGCAGTCCCCTCCCCTCGAGGGCGACGACGGACATGGCAGCCGTGTAGCCGGCGGTCCCGATCGCCATCGCCGTCCGGGCGTCGAGTCCGGGCGGAAGGGGCACGACCCAGTCCGACGGAACCCGGGCGTACTCGGCATAGCCGCCATGGTGGGAGACCCCGAGCTCGTAGCCGTGGGCGAGGACCCGGGTCCCCGGAGGGATCGAGGGGGCATCGCTCGCAACGACCGTCCCGGCGAGGTCGATCCCGGGTACGAGGGGGCTGACCCGGGCGACTCGCCCCTCGGGCTGGGCGGCCAGGCCGTCCTTGTAGTTCACGCTCGACCACTCGACCCGGATGAGGACGTCGCCGGGCGGGAGGTCGGCGGGCGTCAGCTCGCGGATCCGGCGGTCGAGGCCAGCACCAGTCCGCTCGACGATGAAGGCACGGAATCGGTCGGGGATCGTCGTCATGGCTCCTCCTCGGTCTCCATCCCGTCGCTCGTCCACTCGCCTCGCTCCGCTCGCTCGGCCCGCGTCACTCCCTCGGCCCACTGAGGCCCGCGGCGGCTCACCCAGGACCGAGCTGGCGTCCACAGCGTGCCACAACCGGCTCGGGCGAGGGCGCCGCGCCGACGCCCCGACCACGAGGACGAAAACCGCCCTCGACGACATCCGTCGAAGGGAGGAGGGCTCCCCCGACCAACAGTCATGGGGTCGGCCAGGACCCAGGCGCCATCGAAGCCGGCGCCCGCCCCAGGTAGGCTTCAGCCTGATGCAACGATCCCCGACCGTGATCCGTCCTCCCGGACTGGATCCGCGCCCGCCGAGCGAACCCCGAGCGCGGACCTGCCTCCAGTGCGGGATCCCGGCCGCCCGACCCGAGGCGACCGTCTGTCGCCGCTGCGGCCTGCCCCTCGGCGAGCCCCCGCGGCCCGATGCCCGCCTGCCGAGCTGCCCGGTCTGCTACGAGACGAGCGACGAGGACGGGCGGTTCGCCTCGCGCGCCCAGCCCGGTCGGCGCCTGGCCCTCCCCGACCACGTCGCCGAGCACGAGCGCTTCCCGGTCGGTGACGACGAGTACCTCGAGTCCCTCCGGCGCGGCGACCGGATCTTGGTCGGCCGCTGGTCCGCCCCCTTCGAGCTCGTCCGCCGCTACCTCGTCACCGGTCTCGTCGACGGCGGCCGGGCGCGAACGGCAGCCCACAACGCCCTCCTCACGGCGATGGCCCAGCTCGCCCGCTGGGGTCGCGAGGCGAGGCTCGTCGCCGACGAGCCCGAGTGGGCGGAGGCCCGGGCCGCCATCGCCGAGCTCATGGAGCGCTACCACCGAGGCCGGCGCTGGCCCTGAGACGAGCGGCGAGGACGCGGCACCGCGTCCACCTCCCTCCGGGCAGCGCTGCGCGCCCGCTCCGTGTCGCCTCCACGCCCGTCAGTCCGCGTGCCAGGCGGGGTTCCCGTAGCGCTCGACGAGGAGTCGTCGCGCCAGCGCCCACTCCGCCTCGGTGGGGCCGTCGACCGGCTCGAAGCGGAGGCCCCGATCGGCGAAGGCGCTCCTGAGGGCCGCGGCCAGGGTCCCAGGTTCCGGGGCCGAGCCAAGCTCTCGGACGAGGGAGGTGACGGGCATCCGCCGGCTCCGGGTCCGCTCCCAGCGGGGCTGACCGGGCGCCCCCGGCCCGGCCAGGAGGGCCTCGAGGGCCTCGAGGTCGGCCGAGATGAGGAGAGTGGCGTGGACGAGGATCCGCTCCCGCCCGAGCCAGGCCGCGACGCCGCTCACCTTCCTTCGCCCGACGAGGAGGTCCCGCTCGGTCGGCTCCACCGGGAGGCCGAGCTGACGAACGGCGTCGGCGAGGGGTTCGAGGAGGAGCCCGTAGACCGCCGGCAGGCCGCCGACCTCGGGTCGTCCAGCGAGGGGTGGGCGGTCGCGTGGCAGGACGAGGCTGACGTTCAGGTTGCCGGGGTCGTGGTAGACGGCACCGCCACCGGTGAAGCGCCGCAGGACCGGTGTCCCCGTCCGGCGGGCCAGGTCGAGGTCGACCTCGGCGGCCGCGAGCTGGAAGCGCCCGACGACGACGGCTCGCGTGTTGCGCCACAGACGGAGGGTGGGGTGTGGTCCCGACGAGCGAGCGATCGCCTCGTCGAGAGCGAGGTTCCGGCGGGGGTCACGCTCCCCGTCATCGGCGAGGAAGCGGCCGCTGACGCCGATCGACCGAGCGGCCGTCACGTCGGAGCTGGAGTCGACCGAGGGAGACCATCGTTCCTCGGGCAGCGATCCGATCACGAGCCGAGGATAGACGGAGTTCAGCCCCGGGCGGCGCTGCCCGGGTCCCTCACCCCTCGGGGGGCTCCCGTCCGAGGGCCATCAGCTCGAGCCCAAGCTCGGCCCCAACCCGTCCCAGGAACCAGCGGGCCGTCCGGCGCGCGACGAAGTGGAGAGCCGCCTTGTCGATGAGCATGCCCGCCTCGCCGAAGGGCGGGGCATAGGCTCCCTCGAGGACGAGTCCGGCGGGGGTCACGAGGAGCTGCCCAGCGAAGACCGGGAAGAGCGGGGCCATCGTCGCCGACCGCCAGCCGATCTCGAGCTCGAGGCTCCGGCCCTGGTCGACGACGGGGCCGAGGTCGACGAGGGCCGCCTTCCGAAACTCGAGCGGCCGGCCACCAGCCGAGAGGGGAAGGACGAGGTCGGTCAGGTAGCGGCGGACCCCTGGTCGGTCGACCGGAGGATCGACGGCGGTCCCGAGCCAGTCCGGCGCGGCGAGGCTACGCCGGGCAGCCTCGAGGTCGATCCGGCCCGGCACATCGACGGCGAGCCGAGTGACGCCCATCGCCCGCGTTGCCCCGACCGCCCTAGCGCGGGTCATCGCCGGAAGGGGCCGCCTCGGCTGGGCGACCGGGGTGAAGGCCTCCCCGCCGCGGAAGGGCTCGTCGCGGCTGTCGTCGGGCATCGGCGCTCGTCGGCAATCGGGAGGAGCGAGTCGGCGGTCATGGATCGGCGAGGGTACGGGTGGCTCCAGGGGTCCGGGAGGGCCATTTGTCCCGATTCGGCAGCCAGGGAGCACGCGCCCCCCACTGGCCACACCCCGTACCGGCTGCGGTCGGTTGCCGTGAGGAGCCGAGGGGACGCCACCGCCGTGGCCTGAGCGGCGGGAGCTTCGCTAGAATGAGCCCGGCGCTGGCGGGTGGCCAAGCGGTAAGGCAGCTGACTCTGGATCAGCAGATCGAAGGTTCGAATCCTTCCCCGCCAGCCACTTCTGTCTCCCGCACCCCCGGACGCGTCGAGGTGGTCCCCGAAGAGACGAGCGACACGATCGACGCCCCCATCGCGATGTCTCCGATCCCTCATGCGGCTCCCGTGGCCGACCCATGGGAGGGTTCAGTGGTCGTCCAGGAAGACGATCCGGATCGCGTCGCTCCGACGACGTCGGACTCCTCCGCCCCGCCGGTCGAGCGGGCCGACCTCGTCGTCATCGGTGGCGGGATCCTCGGTCTTGCCACCGCCTACCGCCTCCTCGAGCGCCGACCCGACCTCCGCCTCGTCGTTCTCGAGCGCGAACCCGAGCTCGCCCGCCACCAGACCGGCCACAACAGCGGCGTCCTCCACGCCGGGATCTACTACGCCCCAGGCTCTCTGAAGGCGCGGCTCTGCCGAGAGGGCAAGGCCGACCTCGAGGCCTTCGCCGCCGAGCACGGGATCCCCTTCGAGCGCGTCGGCAAGCTCGTCGTCGCCGTCGAGCCGGCGGAGCTCGGCCGGCTCCAGGCCCTCCTCGAGCGAGCCACCGCGAACGGCGTCCCTGGGCTCGAGCTCCTGGGCCCCGACCGGATCCGCGAGATCGAGCCCCACCTCCGCGGGCTCCAGGCGATCTGGTCGCCAACGACCGGGATCATCGACTTCCGGGCCGTCGCCCTCGCCCTGGCCGAGGAGGCAGCCCGACGCGGGGCAACGATCGAAACTGGGCGAGCCGTCACCGCCCTCGACGAGCGGTCGGGCGAGGTCGTCGTCGGAACGTCGCGGGGTCCCCTCGTCGGAGGCGCCGTCGTCGTCTGCGCCGGGCTGTGGGCGGATCGCCTGGCGGTCCTCTCCGGCGAACGGCCCCGGGAGCGGATCGTCCCCTTCCGAGGCGACTACTACACCCTCGTCGGAGCGGCCCGGGAGCTCGTCCGGGGCCTCATCTACCCGGTCCCCGATCCCCGCTTCCCCTTCCTCGGCGTCCACTTCACCCGCCGGATCGATGGCTCCGTCTGGGCCGGCCCGAACGCGGTCCTTGCTTTCGCCCGGGCCGGCTACCGGCGCCGCGACATCGACCTCCGTGACCTGGCCGAGACCGTCGCCTGGCCCGGCTTCCTCCGTCTCGCGGCCCGGCACTGGCGGGCCGGCCTCCAGGAGCTCTGGCGCGACCTCTCGAAGCGGGCCTACCTCGCCGAGCTCCGCCGCTTCATCCCCGACCTGGGGCCGGCCGACATCGTCTTTGGCCCCTCGGGCGTCCGGGCTCAGGCCGTCGACCCCGACGGAACCCTCGTCGACGACTTCCGGCTCGGCGGCTCCCGGCGGATCCTCCACGTCCGAAACGCCCCCTCACCAGCCGCCACGGCGAGCCTCGCCATCGGACGGCTCCTCGCCGCCGAGGCGATCGAACGCTTCGAGCTCGAGAAAGGAGGTCGACGACGATGACCGAACCCTCTACCGGCCCCAGTAGCGCGACCGCGACGCGGCCGGTCCGGGTCGACTACTTCTACCGGGTCCGGTGGGGCCACCTCGACGAATGGCTCGACCTCTTCCGGCGCAACCACTGGCCGCTCCTGCGAGCCCAGCTCGAAGCTGGCCGCTTCCTCGAGGTGAGCGCCCACGTGCCGCGGTTCCACGGCGACGGGCGGGCCGACTGGAACGTCCTCGTCACGATCGTCTACCGCGACTGGGCCGCCGTCGAGGGCCACGCCCCGCGCGAGCTCATCGAGGTCCTCTACCCGGACCAGGATCGCTTTCGGGCCGAGGAGCGTCGGCGCTTCGAGCTCCTCGACGCCCACTGGGACGTCCCCCTCGAGCCCGTCGATCTCGACGCCCCCAGCTGAGGCCAGGCCCGGCGCTCCTCGGCGCCTCCCTCAGACTCGACGTCCTCCCGCCGGCTTCGACTCCGGCTCCTGAGGTCGGGCGACGTGGCAGGTCCGACCGGGCCCGGCGAGGGCCATCTGGCCGCCAGGAGGCCGATCTCGGGCTGACCTTCGGCCCTTGCCGACCAACCCGTCTCAGGCCGAGGCTACAGTCGAAGCCCCGGGTACCTCTGGCCGAGGGCGAGTCACGGAGGTCAGCACCGTGAAGGTCCGAGACATCATGCGCCGGGACGTCATCACCGTCCGGCCCGAGACACCCCTCAAGGAGGTGGCCCGCCTCCTCGTCGAGCACGGCATCAGCGGCCTCCCCGTCGTCGACGGCGAGGGTCGGGTCGTCGGGGTCGTCTCGGAAGGCGATCTCATCGTCAAGGAGCGCGGCGAAACCGGTCGGCCTCGACTCCTCGGCGCCCTCCTGGCCAGCGAGCGGGCTCGAGCCGAGCTGGCGAAGGTCGAGGCCCGGACGGCGGGGGACGCGATGACGAGCCCGCCGATCACGATCGAGCCGACCGCGCCGGTCCGGGTCGCCGCCGCCCGCATGGTCGAACGGCAGGTGAACCGCCTGCCTGTCGTCGAGGACGGTCGACTCGTCGGCATCGTCACCCGGGCCGATCTGGTTCGGGCCTTCGTCCGGAGCGATGCCGAGCTCGAGCACGAGATCGTCGAGGGGGTCGTTCGTCGGGCGATGTGGCTCGACCCCCACCTCCTCCAGGTGAGCGTCGCCGAGGGGGTGGTCCGCGTCACCGGCCGGGTCGATCGGCGGTCGGATGCTCGGATCCTCGAGGAGCTCATCCGCCGAGTCGAGGGCGTCGTCGACGTCGAGGTCAGCGTCGACTGGGACGTCGACGACCAGCGGCGGCCACCGCCACCGGGCGACATCGACATCCCCGCCGCCAGCCGATGACGGGTCGCCGGCCCCGAGCAAGGTTGCCCCTACGGCCAGCCGTCGAGCCGCGATGTGATCCGCGATGTGATCCGGAGGGACCATGGACGCCATCCTCCTCGCCCGCCTCCAGTTCGCCCTGACCGTCGCCTTTCACTTCATCTTCCCGGCCATCACCATCGGCCTCGCTCTCCTCATCGCCATCGCCGCCACGATCGCCTGGCGGACGAAGGTCCCTAGCTGGACGCGTGCGGTCGACTTCTGGACGAAGCTCTTCGCCGTCTCCTTCGCCGTCGGGGTGGCGAGCGGGATCGTCATGGAGTTCCAGTTCGGGACGAACTGGAGCCGCTATGCGGCCTTCGTCGGCGACATCTTTGGTGCACCCTTGGCGGCGGAGGCGATCTTTGCCTTCTTCCTCGAGTCGACCTTCCTCGGCCTCCTCCTCTTCGGTCGATCCCGGCTGTCGGCCGGCGGACGCGCCTTCGCGGCCTGGATGGTCGCCCTCGGCTCCTCCCTCTCTGCCTTCTGGATCATCGTCGCCAACAGCTGGATGCAGACGCCGGCGGGCTACACGATCGTCGGCGACCGAGCGGTCCTCACCGACTTCTGGGCCGCCGTCTTCAACCCCTCGACCCTCCCCCGCTATGCCCACACCCTGGCCGCCTGCTGGACCGTGGGGGCCTTTTTCGTGACCGGGATCTCCGCCTGGTACGTCCTCCGGTCGCGAAGCCTGGCCGTCGCCACGGCGAGCCTGAAGCTCGGCCTCGCCGTTGCCGTCCTCGGCTCGGCCCTCATGTTCGTGACTGGCGACACCCACGCCCGGCAGGTCGCCCACACCCAGGAGGCGAAGTTTGCGGCGATGAACGCCCTCTATCGGACGAGCTCGGGGGTCCCCCTCACGGTCTTCGCCCTCCCGCCGACGCAGGACCCGGAGCGGGCTCCCGAGGGTCCGGAGATCCAGGTCGCCCGCCTTCTCTCCTTCCTGGCCTTCGGGAGCTTCCAGGCGCCGATCACGGGCCTCGACGCCTTCCCCGTCGACGAGTGGGCCCCGATCGCGCCGACCTTCCTCGCCTACCACAACATGGTCATCCTCGGGACCCTCATGCTCCTCGTCACCGCGGCCGGCATCTACCTCTGGTGGCGGGGTCGTCTGACGAGGTCCCGGACCTGGCTCAGGTTCGCCGTCCTCGCCATCCCGGTGCCCCTCGTCGCCGTCCAGCTCGGCTGGATGACGGCGGAGATCGGGCGCCAGCCGTGGATCGTCTACGGGCTGATGCGGACCGCCGAGGCGACCTCACCGGTCGTCCGCGCCGAGGAGCTCCTCCTCTCGATCGCCGTCTTCGGAGTCCTCTACCTCGTCCTCGGTGCCCTCTGGCTCGTCGTCCTCCTCCGCCTCGTCCAGCAGGGGCCGCCAGGCGAGCCAGTCGAGGCCGTCGCCAGCACGCTGGGCGGCCCCCCAGCCGGACCTGCGGGACGAAGTCGCAGGATCGTGCCCCGGGTCGTCGATACGGTCCGCGGGCGGAGGGATCGCGACGATGCCTGACCTGCCGACCCTCTGGTTCCTCCTGATCGGGGTCCTCATCCTTGGGTATGCCGTCCTCGATGGCTTCGATCTCGGGGTCGGTGTCCTCCACCTCGCCGTCGCCCGGACCGAGACGGAGCGACGAACGACGATCGCGAGCATCGGCCCGGTCTGGGACGGCAACGAGGTCTGGCTCCTGACCGCCGGCGGAGCCCTCTTCGCCGCCTTCCCGGTCGTCTACGCGACCGTCTTCTCTGGCTTCTACCTGGCGATGATCCTCCTCCTCGTCGGGCTGATCCTGCGGGCCGTCGCCCTTGAGTTCCGCGACCGGGGAGAGGGACGGCTCTGGCGGGCGACCTGGGACGCGGCTTTCGCCCTCGGGTCCTTCGGTCCTGCCCTCCTCCTCGGTGTCGCCCTCGGCAACGTCGTCCGTGGCTTGCCCCTGACGGCGAGCGGCACGTACGAGGGCGGGCTCCTCGGCCTCCTCAACCCCTTTGCCCTCCTGGCGGGTCTCGTCGGGTTGGCGATGTTCGTCATGCACGGCGCCCTCTGGCTCGTCCTGCGAACCGAGGGGGCGCTCCAGGCCCGAAGCCACCGGGCCGCCCTCGGCGGCTGGCTCGCCTATGGGCTCGGGGTCGTCGTCTTGACCGCCTTCGCCGCCATCGAGACGCCCGACCGGGTGGCGGCTGCCATGGGGGCGCCCCTCGGCTGGCTTGCCCCCGCCGCCCTCGTCGGCGCCTTCCTTGGCGTCGGCATCGCCCTTCGGGTCGGGCGGGTCGGTCTCGCCTTCGCCGCCTCGAGCCTCACCATCGCCGCCCAACTCGCCATCGTCGGGCTCTCCCTCTACCCGAACCTCGTTCCCTCGACCGGTCCGGGAGCGTCACTGACCGTCGCGAACGCCGCCTCGTCGGAGCTGACGCTGACGGTCATGCTCCTCATCGCCCTCCTCGGTTTGCCCCTCGTCCTTGCCTACACGGCCTACGTCTATCGGACGTTCTGGGGCAAGGTCAGGCTGGACGAGCACGGCTACTGAGGCGCACGGCACGCGAGGCTCCTGGTCGCCCGGTCACCGCCCGTCGAGGCGGACGCGCACCCTCCGGCTCACCCGGCTCCGCCGGTGAACCGCCGCCAGGACCACCCGGCTCGGGCGGTGGGCCACCTCCGGAACCAGCCGGCTCCGGACCGGGTCCCCCCTCGGGGGGCGGAGCCCCTGGCTCGGGGGGCGGACCACCCTCCTCGGGCTCCTCGCCCGGACCGCCCTCCTCGGCTCCGGTTTCGGCCTCGCCACCAGCCTCGGCCGCCTCTTCGCCCCGACCGTACTCCCGAGCCGTCCGGGCAAGCTCTTCGAGGCGGGCATCGACGAGGGCATTGACCGTCCCCTCCGGCCAGAGCCCGTCGGGGCCACGCTCCCCTGCCGGGAGGCCGGTGAGGATCTCGAGGGCCTCGTCGACGGTCGTGACGGGCCAGATGTGGAAGCGGCCCTCGGCCGCAGCGGCGACGACGTCGGCCCGGAGCATGAGGTGGGAGGCATTCGCAGCCGGGATGATGACACCCTGGTCCCCGGTCAGACCGCGGGCCGCGCAGACGTCGAAGAAGCCCTCGATCTTCTCGTTCACGCCCCCGATGGCCTGGACGGCTCCGTGCTGGTTCACCGATCCCGTCAGGGCGACCCCTTGCCGGATCGGCAGCTCGCCGATGGCCGAGAGGAGGGCGCAGAGCTCGGCGAGGGAGGCGCTGTCGCCCTCGACCCCCCCGTAGCTCTGCTCGAAGACGAGGGAGGCCCGCAACGACAGCGGCCGGTTCGCGGCATAGCGGCCGCCGAGGAAACCGGCGAGGATCATGACGCCCTTGCTGTGGATCGGCCCGCCGAGCTCGACCTCGCGCTCGATGTCGACGACCTCACCCGAGCCGAGGCGGACCCGGGCCGTGATCCGGGTCGGCCACCCGAAGATGTCCTCGCCGAGCTCGTAGACCGAGAGGCCGTTCGCCTGGCCGACGACCGCCCCAGTCGTGTCGACGAGGAGGATGCCCCGCCGGAACTGCTCGCCGAGCCGCTCCCGGAGCCGCCCGACCCGACGGATCTTGGCCTCGATGGCGGCCTGGACGTCGGCTGCCGTGACGACGTCGCGGCCGGCCCGCCCGGCGAAATAGTCGGCCTCGACGAGGAGGTCGTTCAGGCTCCGCATGTGGGTCGAGACCTTCTGGGCGTCGCCAGCGTCCCGGGCCGCCGCCTCGATGACCCGGGCGACGCCGCCCGCGTCGAAGGGTCGAAGCCCCTCGCGTCGGGCCAGGCCAGCGATGAGGCGAGCATAGATCCGGTCCGTCTCGGGCGTCCGGTCGACGTCCTCGCTGAAGTCGGCCGGGACCTTGAAGAGCTCGAGGAAGTCGGGGTCCCGGGCGGCAAGGAGGTAGTAGAGGAGGCGGTCGCCGATGAGGGCGACCTTCACCGAGAGGGGGATCGGCTCGGGCTCGAGGGAGACCGTCGAGACGAGGGAGAGGGCCTGGCCGAGGGACTCGATCCGCAGCTCCCGGGCCCGGAGGGCACGCTTCAGGCCCTCCCAGGCGTAGGGCTCGAGGAGGACCTTTCGGGCGTCGAGGATGAGGTAGCCACCGTTCGCCCGGTGGAGGGCGCCCGGCTTGATGAGGGTGAAGTTCGTGACGAGGGCGCCGAGCTGGCTGATGTGCTCGATCCGGCCGACGAGGTTGGCGAAGGTCGGGTTGTCCTCGTAGACGACGGGAGCCCCGATCCGCCCGGCGTTGTCGACGATGAGGTTGACGGTGTAGCGGCGGAGCGAGGCGACCTCTTCGGCAGCGAGGGCGCGGAGGGCCGGTGGGGCGGTCGTGTCCGTCGCCGTCGCTGCCGCCAGGAAGTCCTCGGCATGGGCGACGACGTCGGCCTCGACCTGGTCGAGGTAGGCGAGGACGGCCGGCAGGTCGGCGAAGGCCGCCCGGACGGCCTCGATGAGGGGCGAGGCCGTCGAGCGGATGACCTCTCGGTTCAGGGCCTGGAGCTGCTGGCGCCCCTCCCGCTCCCAGGCGGGGATGTGGCGGAGGAGCATCTGGAGCTCGCTCTCGAGGCGACTGAGGTTCTGGCGCCGGCGCTCCTGCTCCTCGGGCGGGAGCTGCCGGAACTGCTCGGGGCTGATGACCTCGTCGCCTCGGACCATCGCCAGGCCGAGGCCCATCGGCGTCCGGAGGAGGGCGACATCGAGGGCGCGGGCCCGCTTCTCGAACTCGGCGAGGGCCCGGTCTCGGCGCCGCCGGAGCTCCTCCTCGAGGGCCTCCCGCCGGGCCCGGTAGGCGTCGCTCTCGAAGGCGGCCGGCAGGGCGCTGCGGAGCTCGTTGACGAGCCGTTCCATGGCGCTTCGGAGGAGCGTGCCCCGACCCGCCGGGAGCCGCAGGGCCCGGGGCTTCTGGGGTTCGACGAAGTTGTGGACGTAGGCCCAATCCTCGGGGACCGGCTGGCCGGCGGCGTGGCGCTCGAGGGCACCCCGGACGAGGGCGGACCGACCCACTCCCTCGGGGCCGAGGGCAAAGAGGTTGTAGCCCGGATGACTGAGCCGGATGGCGAAGTCGACGGCCTCGACGGCGCGGTCCTGGCCGACGATCCCCTCGATCGGCTCGAGCTCGGCCGTCGTGCCGAAGCCGAGGGAGGCGGGGTCACAGGGTCGAAGGAGGGCGGAGGCAGGAAGCGGATCGATCGGCATGGCCGACATCATGGCATCCTCGGACCATCGCCGTGGGCCGAGCCGGCGGATCGGCGGCAGCTCGTCGGGGGATGCCGGTCGGGAGACCGCCGGTCGGACGGCGACTCCGCGCTGGATCCCGACAGGCGGGCCTCGGCCTGCCGTCAGCCGCCGGTCACGAGGACCGCGGCGCCGACGATCTCGCCCCCGGCCAATCGGGCCAAGGCACGGCCTCCAGCCTCGAGGGGAAAGGGCTCGACATCGGTGACGACGGGGATCTCGGCGGCCAAGCGGAGGAACTCCTCGGCGTCCCGGCGGGTGACGTTCGCGACGCTTCGGAGGGACCGCTCCCACCACAGGAGCTGGTAGTCGAAGGCCGGGATCCGGTCGAGGTGGATGGCGTTCACGACGACCGCTCCGCCCCGATCGACGGCCCGGAGGGCCTCGACGACGACGTCACCCACGGGGGCGAAGGTGATGGCGGCGTCGACTGCCACCGGACCGGCCTCCCCGACGTCCCCGGCCCACACGGCACCGAGCTCGAGGGCCCGCCGCCGGTCGCCCTCGGCTCGAGTCCAGACGAAGACCTCGCAGCCCCAGTGCCGAGCGACCTGGATGACGAGCCGGGCCGACGCGCCGAAGCCGAAGAGGCCGAGCCGGCCACCGGGCTCGAGGCCGGTCAGCCGGAGGGCCCGGTAGCCGATGACCCCGCCGCAGAGGAGCGGGGCGACTGCCTCGTCGGCGAGGCCATCGGGGACCCGGACGGCGAAATCGGCCCGGACGACGATCCGCTCGGCGAAGCCGCCGTCCCGGTCCCAACCGGTAAAGCGAGCCGCCTCGCAGAGGTTCTCGAGGCCGCGGCGACAGAAGCGACAGGTGCCGTCGGCCTCGGCGAGCCAGACCGCCCCGGCTCGCTCGCCGACCCGCCAGCCTTCGACGCCGGGCCCAAGCGCCACGACCCGACCGATCGGCTGATGGCCGAGGACGATCGGCAGGCGCCTCGGAGGGAGGTCACCTTCGGCGATCTGGAGGTCGGTCCGGCAGACGGCACAGGCGGCGACGTCGAGGACGATCTCGCCGGGGCCGGGTTCGGGCTCCGGTCGCTCGACGAGCCGGAGCGGCAGGCTCCCGGCCGGAGCGGGCTGCTCGAGGACGAGGGCGCGCATCGAGCCTCATGGTACGAAGAAGGCGTCGAGCCCGGCTCGCTCGAGCCGGGCTCGCAGGGCACGGTGCCGGCGGCTCGGTCGCCCTGCCGGCTCCGGACCTCACTCGGCCGGACCCCGGCAGAGGGCGATGACCTCCTCGATGACCGCGTACATCTCGGCGGCCGTCGCCGTCGGTTCGATGGCATCGAGCCGATCCATCATCGCCAGGGTCATCTCCAACCCGGCGACGTTCAGGCCTCGTTCTTCGACGAGGTAGCGGATCCGACGCAGCCGCCGGAGGTCCGCGTTCGAGTAGAGCCGCTGGCTGCCGCCCGTCCGAGCGGGCCGGAGCAGACCGGCCCGCTCGTACTTTCGGAGGGTTTGCGGATGCATTCGGGTCAGCCGAGCCGCCACGGCGATCGAGTAGAGCGGCTCACGATCGTCCACGGCTCGACCTCCCGCCTCCGTGGCTCGTCCTTCCGGACCTACTTCGTGCCGCCGGCGATCTGGGCGACCGGCGTGACCTTGATCTGCTTCGGCTTCTCGTGCTCGGCCTTCGGAAGCCGGAGGGTCAGGATGCCGTTCTCGAAGGTCGCCTGGGCCCGATCCGAGTCGATCGCCTTCGGGAGGCTGATCGAGCGGATCATCTCGCCGTAGCCGAACTCCCGGAAGTGCCAGACCCAATCGTCCTGGCTCGGCGGCGTCTCGGTCTGGGCCCGGAGCGTCAGCACGCCCTGCTGGTACGAGACCTCGAGCTTCTCGGGCGCCACCCCCGGAACGAGGGCGCGGACCACGATCTCGTCGGGCGTCTCGTACATCTCGAGCGGCATCGTCCGAGCGGCGATCCCGGCCCAGGAGAAGAGCCGATCGGTGTTCACGAAGCTCTCCTCGAAGAGCCGATCGACCGCGTCGCGCAGCGACACGAAGTCCCGGAAGAGTGGGCTCCAGCGCTGCAGTGCCATACGCCGTCACCTCCTTTCGTCCAGCTTACTTCGTGCTTCCGTCGTCGGAGGCGAGTCTGTCGGCCACCGTCGTCCGACGACCGCCTCTTCGACACGCGCCATATATAGCATATTGATACGGCTCGTGTCAAGACCCGCCACGTCGCCGCCCGTCTCGCACCTTTGGCGATCCGTTGTACCCTCGCCGCTGGCACGGATCCGACGCCGAAGCCGGATCGTCGTCGCCAAGGAGGTCCATGACCCGACGCATCTTCATCTTCGATCCGCCCGACCGCTTCGTTGCCGGGGCCGTCGGCGTCCCCGGCCGGCGGACCTTCTACCTCCAGGCCCGTGCTGGCGAGCGTGTCGTCAGTGTCTCCCTCGAGAAGGTTCAGGTGGCGGTCCTCGCCGAGCGCCTCGATCAGCTCCTCGACGAACTCGAGCGGCGGGGGCTGACCGAGGCGACGTCGGGCGGGGGTCGCGAGGCTGCCGGGCGAGGTCCCCTCGACGAGCCGTTGAACGAGGTCTTCCGGGCCGGCACTCTCACCCTCGGCTGGGATCCCGAGGACGCCAGGATTCTCATCGAGGCCCGAGCCCTCCGTCCCGAAGATGAGGACGAGGAAGAAGACGAGGGGGCCACGGAGTGGCGAGACGACGACCCGAACGGCCCCGACGTCTTCCGGGTCCGGATCGACCCGACCGTCGCCCGGTCCTTCGTCGAGGGAGCCGCGGCCGTCCTCGCCGCGGGTCGACCGCCCTGCCCGCTCTGCGGTGCACCCCTCGACCCGACGGGCCACCTCTGCCCCCGCCGGAACGGGCAGCGCCTGAACTGAGGAGGTGGGGATGGCCGAAGGGCCTTCGGAGCGCCTTCGGAGCGACTCGGACGCTCGGGCGGCACGGCCGACCGCCCACGGGCCCGCTCGCGGCGGCGACCGCCGGCCGGGGGTTCAGGCTCGCTCGCCGAGGCCCCAGAACAGCGATCGCCCTGGCTCCGGAACCCAGGCCCGGCCCGAACCCCGCCTCCGGCCCGAGCCGCTCACCCTGCCCGAGCCACCGGCCGCCCCGGCGGAGGTCCTCCTCCACCTCCTGGCGACGGGTGAACTCGAGCTCGTCGGCCGTCTCCCTGGCTCCTCCAACAACGCCCTCCTCGGGATCGTTCGGGGTCCCGAGCCGGCGGGCAGGAGCTCGGCCTCGACCGCGGCGACGCCGACAAGCGCCCGTCTGGAAGCGCCCGTCGTCTACAAGCCGATCGCTGGCGAGCGACCCCTCTGGGACTTCCCCGACGGGACCCTCGCCCACCGTGAGCTCGCGGCGTACCTCCTCTCCGCCGCTGCGGGCTGGGGGATCGTCCCACCGACGGTCGTCCGGACAGGGCCCTTCGGGCCGGGCATGGTCCAGCTCTGGGTCCCCGCCGACCCCTCCGTCGACCGAGTCGCCCTCGTCGTCGGCGCCGATCCTCGTCTTCGACCGATCGCCCTCTTCGACGTCGTCGCCAACAACGCCGACCGGAAGGTCGGCCACCTCATCCCCACCCGAGAGGGGACGATCCTCGGCGTCGACCACGGGATCTGCTTCCACGTCGAGCCGAAACTCCGGACCGTCCTCTGGGCCTGGCGGGGCGAGCGGCTCACGACCGAGGAGCGCGACCGGCTCGCCTGCCTCGCCGACCTCCTCCGGGAGGACCTCGCGGTCGAGCTCGGCGAGCACCTCGCACCGGCCGAGGTCGCCGCCCTGCGCCGCCGGGCCGAAGGGCTCCTCGAGCGGCCCTGCTTCCCCGAGCCCGACCCGGACCGTCCGGCCATCCCCTGGCCGCCGTACTGAGGGCCTACCTGGGTCGGTTGGGCCCCTGGGCTGGCCCGCCCAGCGGCTGCCCCGCCTCGGGGCACCTCCTCTAGGCTCGAACCTCTTGGCGCATGAAGAGGACGTAGGCGACGGCGAAGGAGAGGACCGTCAGGGCGACGAGGGCGACGACCTGAGGCCAGGCGAGGAGGAGGCTCTGGGTGACCGACAGCGTCGAGGGGATCGCCCGGTCGACCTGACTGGCGAGGACGAGGGTGCTCAGGGTCCGCGTCGACGGGTCGAGGAGGACGGCCGTCGCGTCGGCGAAGAGGGTCGGCGGCGAGAGCCGGGCCAGGAAGTCGGTCCAGCGCGCGTTCGCCAGGATCTCCTCGTTCGTTGGGTTCGGCGGCAGCGGGGCGATGATCCCAGCCACGAGGGAGACGAGGAGGACGGCGAAGAGGGTGAAGGCGAGCCAGGTCCCGATGGCGACGAGGGCCGAGCTCGCCGCCCGCCGGAGGGCGACGGAACAGAGCATCGCGAAGCCGAGCCAGAAGCCGACGTAGACGACGGCGACGACGAACCAGGCGAGGAGCCGGATGACGTCCGCCGCCGTCGGCACGATCCCCAGCCGGATGAGGCCGATCCCGGCGACGATGAGCATGAGGGCGAAGACGATCGTGGCGATCGTCGCCAGACCGGCCACGAACTTGCCGTTGATGACATCGTCCCGGTGGATCGGCTGGGCGAGGAGGCGGGGCAGGGTCCCTGCCGCCCGCTCGCCGTTGATCGCGTCGAAGCCGAAGGCGATCCCGATGAGGGGGAGGAGGAAGCCGACGAGGGCGACGAAGCCTGGCATCTGGTCGGAGGCGACGGTGAAGAGCCGGAGGAAGATCGACGGGCTGCCGCTCGCGGCCGAGGCAACGCTTCGGATGACGCCCGAGCTGAAGTACGTCGTCGCCGCCGCCGAGAGACCGAGGATGATGAGGAGGACGACGAACCGAGCCGAGGTCAGGTGGTCGGCGAACTCCTTGCCGGCGACGATGAGCCAGCCCCGGGCGGGCGGCTCGCCGTAGCGATCGCGGGGGACGAGGCCAAACCGAGCTGCGATCCGATCGACGACTCCCACGACACCGCTCATGCCGCCCCTCCGGCGCTCTTCGTTCCTTCGCTCGTGCCTTCGTTCGCTCCCTCGCTCGCCACGACCCGACGGTAGATCTCGCCAAGCCCCTGATCGAGTCGCCGCAGGTGGACGACCGACAACCCGGCCTCGACGAGGGTCGGGACCACCCGCGGGACGAGGTCGCGGTCGACGGTCAGCCGCAGGTGGCCGGGGAGCGGCGGGTCGGGGACGACGCTCCGAACGCCCGGCAGGCCGCCGAGGACGCCGATCGCCCGGTCGAGCGCGGCGGCCCCGTCGGTGACCCCGATCTCGAGCTGGATCTCGGCCCCGCCGAGCTTGCGGGCCAACTCGTCGACGGTGCCCTCGGCGACGAGACGACCTCGGACGAAGATCCCCACCCGATCGCAGATCGACTGGACCTGCTCGAGGAGGTGGGAGGAGAGGAGGATCGCCAGGCCCCGTTCGTCGACGAGGCGCCGGATGAGGGCGAGGATCTCGGCCACGCCCTGAGGGTCGATGGCGATGGTCGGTTCGTCGAGGATGAGGATCTCGGGATCCTTGACGAGGGCGTCGGCGATCCCCAGCCGCTGGCGCATGCCGCGCGAGTAGGTCTCGACGCGGCGATCGGCGTCGGCGGAGAGGCCGACCTGCTCGAGGACGGCATCGATCCGACGCTCCGCCTCGGGTCCCGAGAGGCCGTTCAGGCTGGCCGTGTAGCGAAGGTTCGCCCGGCCCGACAGGGCGCCGTAGAACCCAGCGTTGTCGGGCAGGTAGCCGACCCGCCGCTTCACCTCGAGGGGGTGCCGGGTCGGGTCGAGACCGACGACCCTTGCCTCCCCGGCCGTCGGCTCCGAGAGGCCGAGGAGCATGAGGATCGTCGTCGTCTTACCGGCGCCGTTCGGGCCGAGGAGGCCGTAGACCTCGCCGGCCCGGACCTGGAAGGTGAGCCGGTCGACGGCGACGAGGTCGCCGTAGTGCTTCGTCAGGTTTCGGGTTCGGATGAGGAGGCTGGGATCGGCTGGCCCGCGCGATGGGCGAGGCGGTCGGATCGAGGTGAGGGCCGTCGAGGCCTGTGCCGTCGGCTCGGCGGCCTCCGCCCTCGGCTCGGCGCTCGCCATCGGCCCTGCGCTCTCGCCGAGAGTGGGCGCCGGCCGGACCTTCGGTCGACTCCGGAAGATGCGCGGCGGCCGGAGGCGATCGGCTCCCCGCTCCGGGCCACCGGGCCCTTCGGCCGTCATCGTCTCCCTCCTAGCGACGGCCGTAGCGGCTGAAGACCCAGCCGAGCCCGGCGAGGGTGGCGACGATGAGGGCGATCCCGACGAGGGCCCAGGTGAGCGAGGTCTCGATCGTCACCCGAATGTCCTCGGATGCGCTCGCTTCCTGAGTCGACGCCCGGAAGGTCACGACGTAGTCGCCGGCCAGGGCGTCGCTCGTGGGCGTGATCCGGGCCGTGACCTCGACCTGCTCGCCCGCCGGCACGTCGACGGTCTTGGGATCGAAGTCGACGGTCCAGCCGCTCGGCGGCGTCGCGGAGAGGGAGACGCCCCGGAGGGGTGCCGTCCCGCTGTTCCGGATGACGAGCTGGCGGGTGATGACGGAGCCGGCCGTGCCGTTCGCATTCAGGCGGCCGTCGGGGGTCGTGATCGTCATCTGGTAGGTCCCGGTGATCTCGACCGTCAGCTGGGTCTCCGCCGTCCGGGAACCGGCGCTCGCCGTGACGAGGATCTGGTAGGTGCCGGCCTCGACGTTGTCGGGCGGGTCGGCCTCGACGTTCAGGGTCGTGGAGCTGCCGGCGGTCACCGTGGCGCTGGCGGCCTGCGACTGCCCGCTCGGACGGGCCGTGACGTTCCAGCCCGAGGGCCCCTGGGCACCGAGGGCGAAGGTCAGGTCCTCCGGCGTGTCGTTCTTCAGTCGGACGCTGAAGCGGTACGTCGCCGAGGCGGGTCCCTGGAGGGTCGGGAAGTCGGACTCGAGGGCGACGCTCCCGGCGGCCTGCGGGTTGACCCGGACCGCGAGCTCGAGCCGGTCGGAGAGGCTCCCGGAGGAAGCCGTGACGGCGAAGGCATAGGTCCGGGCGGGGGCGTCGGCGGGGACGGTCACGTCGAGCCGCACCGAGGGCGTCGAGCCCGGCGCCGCCTGGACGGCCTCGACGACGTAACCGCCTCCAAGGATGGAGGCCTCCCAACCCTCGGGCACACCGCTCACCGAGAGGGCGACCCGACGGGCCTGGTCGACGCTCAGCTTCAGGGTGAAGGAGACCTTCGACCCGGGCGCGACGACGACCGAGGGATAGTCCGTCGAGATCGTCAGACCGTCGGCGGCGAGGCTCGTCGGCGCTAGGCGAGCGGCGACGAGGAAGGCGGCGGCGATGCCGACGAGGAGCCGCCGGAGCCGACGACCGAGCCGGCTCGAGCCGACGCAGGTCCCGTCGGGCCGCAACCCAGCAGTTCGCGACGCCGAGGGCCCGAGCGTTCGATGCGGGAGCAGCGCCGCGGCGCCCTCGGCCGCGGGCGCATCCTCGTGCGTTGACACTCGTTACCTCCTGCAATCGTGCCTGGACCACGAGATCGCTGCCATCGCTGCGCGGTCGAGGAGTCATGGCGCCGATCACCGCGAGGATGCCGGACCGCGCAGGGCAGCGGATCGCCGAACGCCCCGCGGCCGGGCCTCGGCCGGCGGGGCGAACGCCCTGCGGCTGGCCAGTCTGCCGCACGGGCGACCGATCCTGCAACCAAGAGATGATTCACGCCCCGCGTCGTTTTCGCAACCTCGCCGACCGCCGGCCGTGTCGTGGGCGCCGCGCACCTGGGCCGTCATCGGGCGCGTGCAGGAAGACGGGAGGCAGCCCCGGTCGTCCTATCCAGCCTCGTCGCTCGGGGCCGCACCGAGAGCCCGACGGCTGCGGAACGCCCGGCCGGAGGAGGCGGTGGCGGGGGCGCCTCGGTCAGATCGGACCCCTCGACCGGCGGCGGCATCGCGAACTTGACAAACCTTCGCATGGGGTCGATCCTTGCTCTGAGCGCGCCGCTGCCCCTTGGTACGACCGAGGTGTGCGCCGCGCCAAGAACCACGAGGCGTCGGCCGGGCTCATGAACGGCCCGCCCGCGTCCCGTCCGCGGCGTGACACACCGTCGACGGGCACGACGACCGCCCGGCCGCGCTGGAAAGGATGACCGAAACCCATGGACCTTCGAGGTGAGCGCTACCCGCTCACGATCGCCCGCCGGCTGTCGGACCGCCGCCGGGCTCGCCGTCGCCGGGGACCGGCACGCGACCTCTACTGCCGAACGAACGGCTGCACGACCTATCTTGTGCTCGACGGCAACGGCAAGACGGCCACCTGCCCCGTCTGCGGGGCGCGGCGCCAGATCGCCTGATGCTCGGGGTGGAGCGCGGGGGCTCGTCTCCGGTGCTCCACACAATCTTCGGAACGCGGCGCCAGATCGCCTGGCGATCCGGCGCCGTGTAGCTCGACAGCCCATGCCCGCCTGACCGTCGACCAGCCGGAGCCCCGACGACCGCCTGGTCGAGGACCGGCTCGCCGCGGGCGTAGGCGTCCGACCCCGAGCTCTCGCCGTTCCACGGCGCGGAGCATCCCGGACCGCCTGGGGCAAGCCTGGCATCATCGCCACCGGACCGGCGCCGCCGAGCAGCGACCGGCCCTCAGCCGACGACGAGCCTGCAGCACGGGAGCCCTTCAGGATGCGCGACCCCTCGACGAACCTTCCCGAGACGCGGCCGCCGAGCACGTTCGAGGACGGCCCAGCCAGCGGCCCGAGCCGCGGTTCCTCGACGCCCTCCGTCCCGATCGCCGAGGCCATCGGGGCCGGACCCCTCCCCCACCGCTCGATCGACCGCGATCGTCTGGCGGCCCTCCTCGACGAGGAGCTCGCCGACTTCGCCCGTCGCCATCCCCGTTCGGCCGCCCTCTTCGAGCGAGCGACCGGCTCCCTCCTGGCCGGGGTGCCGATGAACTGGATGGTGAAGTGGGCGAGCCCCTTCCCGCTCTTCGTCGAGGCGGCCTCGGGAGCGCGGTTTCGGTGCGTCGACGGCCACGAGTACGTCGACTTCTGCCTCGGCGACACCGGGGCGATGGCTGGCCATGGTCCGGGGCCCACGATCGCCGCGGTCGAGCGCCAACTCCGCCGGGGAATTACCCACATGCTGCCGACGGAGGACGCCATCGCCGCCGGCGAAGCTCTCCAGGCTCGCTTCGGCCTCCGCTACTGGCAGTTCACGATCACCGCCACCGACGCGAACCGGTTCGCCATCCGCCTCGCCCGCCACGTGACTGGCCGGCAACGAATCGTCGTCCACAACTACAACTACCACGGCTCTGTCGACGAGACCTTTGCCGTCCTCGACGCCGAGGGGCGCGTCGTCCCGCGGCGGGGCAACCTCGGCCCGCCCGTCGACCCCGCCCTGACGACCCGAGTCGTCGAGTTCAACGACGTGCCGGCCCTCGAGCGCGCCCTCCTCGACGGGGAGGCTGCCGCGGTCCTCGTCGAGCCGGCCCTCACGAACGTCGGGATCGTCCTTCCCGAGCCCGGTTACCACGACGCCCTCCGCGAGCTCACCCGGGCGACGGGGACGATCCTCATCATCGACGAGACCCACACGATCTGCGCTGGCCCCGGCGGCTACACGGGAGCCTTCGGTCTCCAACCCGATGTCGTGACAATCGGCAAGACGATCGGCGGCGGCATCCCGGCCGGCGCCTACGGCTTCACCGCCGAGCTCGGCGAGCGGGTCGCCGCCTCCATCGACCGCGAGGACTGCGACGTCGGCGGGATCGGCGGGACCCTGGCCGGCTACGCGCTCTCGACGGCTGCCGTCCGGGCGACCCTTGGCGAGGTCCTCACCGCCGAGGCGTACGCTCGGATGATCCCTCTTGCCGCGCGCTGGACGGCCGGCGTCGCCGAGGTCATCAAGAGCCGGCGCCTGCCCTGGCACGTGACCCGGCTCGGGGCGAGGGCCGAGTACCACTTTCGGCCCGACCCGCCACGGACGGGCAGCGACCAGTGGGAAGCCGGTGATCCCGAGCTCGAGCGCTACCTCCACCTGGCGGCGATGAACCGCGGCGTCCTCATGACGCCCTTCCACAACATGGCCCTCATGTCGCCGGCCACGACGGAGGCCGACGTCGACCGCCACAGCGAGGTCTTCGCGGCGGCGGTCGACCGCCTCCTCGGCGCGACCTGAGCCGCCTGGCCCCGGCGGCACGGGTGGTCTGTCTCGGGCGAACCGGCCCGGGGCTGAGGGGCCCGCGGCCCGACTCCGTACCGCTCCCTGCCCGCTCCGGCGCCGAGCTGGCCCTCTCGGCGCCCGCCCGTGCCGCCTCGGTGCCCGGCCGCTCCTCGCGGTGCCCGCTCCATGCCGCCCCCTGCCCGCTCCGGCGCCGAGCTGGCCCTCTCGGCGCCCGCCCCGGCGGCCGATCTTCTCGGATACTCGCCCGGGTAGTGAGCCGCGAGACGCCGGCCCCATTTTCCAGCCCCTCGCCGCGGGCCTGGGGCGAGCCTGACCCCGTCCGCTTTTCCTCGGTACGCGCCGGAGTGGTAGGCCGGAAGAACCGACTCGCGCTTCACTACTCCCGGGCGTATCTCAGAACTTCCGGCCCCCTCGGCCGGGTCGCTCACTCGTCCCGGTAGTAGCGAGGAAAACGCCGGCCGGGGGCGGAGGAGCTGCCACCTGGGGAGGTGATCCGGGCCGGCGGATCAAGGACAGCCACGGGCGCCGACGCGGAGAATGAGGGGGCGACGGCACGGCTGATGCCGCCGGAACCCCACCCGGGGCCGCCGCCGGAACCCACCGGGGCCGCCGGAGCGCCTCGGAACCCACCGGGGTCGCCGTCCACGGAGCGCCCAGTGCCGCCGGAACCACGACCCAGCCGCCCGAACCGCGAGCCAGCCGCCGGAGTGGCGGCAGCGGCGCAGAGACCGCAGGCGCTAGGCTGTCGGCCGTGCAGCGGATCGACGGCCAGCTCGTCCTCTCGGCGACCGACCTCGCCGCCTGGCTCGCCTGCGACCACCTCGCCAGCCTCGAGCTCGGGGCCCTCGCCGGCCTCTGGGACCGCCCCTGGGACCGGGACGACCCGGAGCTCCAGATCCTCCGCGAGTACGGCGACGAACACGAGCGACGCTTCCTCGACCGACTCCGTCGGGAGGGCCGGAGCGTCGTCGAGCTCCCCCGCCCCACCGAGCGGACGGCCGACGCCCTCCGGGCAGCCGAGGCGGAGGTCATCGCCGCCATGGCCGAGGGAGTCGGGGCGATCTACCAAGCGACCCTCTTCGACGGCCGCTGGCTCGGCCACGCCGACTTCCTCGTCCGGGTCGAGCGACCGAGCCCGGCCTTCGGGCCCTGGAGCTACGAGGTCGTCGACACGAAGCTCGCCCGCTCGGTGAAGGGCGGCGCCCTCATCCAGGTCTGCCTCTACGCCGACCGCCTGACGGCGATCCAGGGCGTCGCCCCAACCTGGATCCACATCGTCACCGGCGACGGCCACCTCCACCCGGTCCGGCTCGCCGAGATCGAAGCCTACTTTCGAACCGTGAAGTCGGGCTTCGAGCGGATCGTCTTCGGGACGACGGCGGCGCCACCCCGAGACCCGGGGACAGCACCCACCTACCCGCATCCCGTCGAGCACTGTCGGGTCTGCGCCTGGTTCCCCCGCTGCATCGACCGCCGCCGGGCCGACGACCACCTCTCCCTCGTCGCCGGCATGACCCGCCGGGCGAGCGAACGCCTGAGCCTCGTGGGGATCGAGACCCTCGCCGCCCTCGGCCAGCTCCCCCCGACCTCCGTCGTTCCGGAGGTCCGACCGACGGTCCTCGCCCGCCTCCGGGAGCAGGCCCGCCTCCAGCTCGAGGGTCGGACGAGGGGCCAGCTCCTCTACGAGCTCATCCCACCGGCGCCCGACGAGCCCGTCCGAGGCCTCGCCCTCCTGCCCGAGCCCTCGCCCCTCGACCTCTTCTTCGACATCGAGGCCGACCCCTGGGTCGCCGACGGCGGCCTCGAGTACCTCCTCGGCGTCCTCGAAGCACCCGACGGCGAGCCGATCTACTCGCCGCTCTGGGCCCATGACCGGGCCGGCGAGCGAGCGGCCCTCGAGCGCTTCCTCGATCTCGTCGTCGAGCGACTCGAGCGCGACCCGACGATGCACGTCTACCACTACGGCGGCTACGAGTCGGGCGCACTGAAGCGGCTCGTCCAGCGCCACCAGACCCGCGAGGCGGAGCTCGACCGGGTCCTCCGGGCCGGCGTCCTCGTCGACCTCTACGCCGTCGTCCGGACGGGCCTTCGGGTCTCGACCGAGTCCTACTCGCTCAAGGCGATCGAGCGCCTCTACCTCTCGGCCCGAGAGGGCCCGGTCACCGAAGCCGGCTTCTCCGTCCTCGCCTACGAGGCCTGGCTCCGGGACGGCGACGAAGGCCACCTCGCCGAGCTCGCCGCCTACAACCGCGACGACTGCCTCTCGACCTGGCGCCTCCGGGACTGGCTCGAGGCTCGACGCCGTGAGGCGATCGCCGCCGGCTGGTCGCTGCCGCGACCCGAGGTCCGGGCCGGCGAGCCCTCGGAGAAGGTCGCCGAGCGAGACGAGGCCACCGCCGCCCGCGAGATCGCCCTCCGAGCCGGAGTCCCCGCCGATCCCGAGGCCCGGACCCTGGAGGAGGAGGCCCTCGAGCTCCTGGCCGGACTCGTCGGCTACTTCCGGCGGGAAGACAAGCCCGCCTGGTGGCGCTGGTTCGAGCTGGCCGAGAACCTCGAGCTCGACGCCCTCGTCGAGGCGCCGGACGCGATCGGCCGTCTCGAGCGCGTCGGCGAGGTCGCGCGGCCGGGCCGCTCCGTCGTCGTCCGCTACCGGTTCCCGCCCCAGGATCACCGCTTTGCCCCCGGCGACGCCGTCTGGGCGCCTCGCACCGGAGAGTCGCCCCCGCAGAGTGCGGGGACCGTCGTCGACGTCGACGACGTGGCGGGCACGATCGATCTCCGACGATCCCCCGATCGAGCGGACCCGGCGGCGCTCATCCCCGACAAGCCGGTTTCGACCGCGCCCCTTGCCGACGCCCTCGGCCGACTCGCCGACGACGTCATCGAGCGGGGCATCGCGGCTCCCGGGCGCTATCGAGCCGCCCGGGACCTCCTCCTCCGCCTGCCGCCGCGCCTGGGAGGCAAGGTGGACTCGGGGTCGAACCGCGCGATCGAGGCCCGAGAGGAACCGCTCCGGCAGCCCGGGGAGACCGTCCTCGACGCCGCTCGACGGCTCGTCGTCGCTCTCGACCGGGGCGTCCTCGCCATCCAGGGCCCGCCCGGGACGGGAAAGACGTACACCGGCGCCCGCCTCGTCCTCGCCGCCCTCGAGGCCGGCCGGGGACCGATCGGGATCACGGCCCAGTCGCACCGGGCGATCACGAACGTCGTCGAGGAGGTCATCAAGGCGGCCCAAGAGGAGGGGCGAGGGCTCCGGATCGTCCAAAAGCGGGACACGGCCGAGGAGCCAGGCGGAGCGGGAGTCGAGGTGGTGACGACGAACGAGGCCGTCGAGGCGGCCCTTGCCAGCGGGGTCGACGTCGTGGCCGGGACGCCGTGGCTCTTCGCCCGCCCCGCCTTCGAGGAGCGCTTCGGCCTCCTCGTCGTCGACGAGGCCGGCCAGCTCGCCCTCGCCTCGGTCCTCGCCGCCAGTGTCGCCGCCCGGTCCCTCGTCCTCCTCGGCGACCCGAACCAACTCCCCCAGGTCAGCCAGGGCCTCCACCCCGAAGGAGCCGAGGCCTCGGCCCTCGGCCACCTCCTCGGCGACCACGGCACGCTCCCCGAGACCCTCGGCCTCTTCATCGACGAGACCCGCCGGATGCACCCCGACGTCACGGCCTTCATCTCGGAGCTCTTCTACGAGGGCCGGCTCAGGGCGCACCCGACGACGTACCACCAGCGCATCGAGGGCCCGCCGCCGCTGGCCGGGACCGGCGTCCGCTTCATCGCGGTCGACCACACCGGCAACGCCCAGCGGTCGACGGAGGAGGCGGCGGTCGTCGCCGACGTCGTCGCCGAGCTCCTCGAACGGACGTGGATCGACGAGGCGGGGCGTCGGCGCCCGCTCCGGCTCGAGGACGTCCTCGTCGTCGCCCCCTACAACGCCCACGTCGCGACGGTCGCCGCGGCCATCGAACGGCGCCTCCGAGACCTCGGGCGAGTCGACCACGCCGTGGCTCGAACCCGGGTTGGGACCGTCGACAAGTTTCAGGGTCGCGAAGGGGCCGTCGCGATCTACACCCTCGCCGCCTCCTCGGCCGAGGAGGCGCCCCGCGGCATCGACTTCCTCTTCGACCGCCACCGCTTGAACGTCGCCATCTCCCGAGCCCGGGCCCTCGCCGTCGTCGTCGGCAGCCCCGAGCTCCTCCGGGTCCGAGCCGGGACGGCCGAGCAGATGCGGCGCGCAAGCGCCGTCTGCCGCCTCGTCGAGCTCGCCACGGGCGAGCTCCCGCTCCTCGCCTGACGCCCGCCCAGTCGGCCACCCCGGGCGAATTCGGCCGACCCTCCGGCCCGCTCGCCCGCCTCGGTGGGGCGGACCTTCCGCACCACCTGGCCAGCCCGCCCCTGCCGACTAGCCCTGGGGGACGACGCCCGGGAGCCCGAAACGATCGGCGGCGAGGGCCGGGGGGATCGTCGTCTGGCGGCCGAGGATCCGCTCGACGACGAGTCGGGCCGAACCCGGCCCTGTCGAGATCCCCCAGGGTCCATGGCCGGCGGCGACGAAGAGCCCGTCGAGGCCCGGCACCGGGCCGAGCAAGGGCCGTCCGTCGACGGCCATGGGCCGGGCACAGACCCGGGTTCCGGTGACCTCGGCGAAACGAAGGGCCGGCACGAAACGGGCGGCCCGCCGCCGAAGGTCGGCTGACCAGGCGATCGGATCGGGCTGGAGGGGCAGGAAGGTCGAACCGAGGCTCGTCCTTCCGGCGGCCGTGACGAGGCTGAAGGCAACCTCCCCGCCGGCGCCAAGGGTCCCGCCTCCAGCTCGAGCTCCGCCTTCCCCGCCCTCCCTGGCGCTGCCCGCCGGGGCGGAGCCTCGCCGCCCCCGTCGAGGGCCCGCTCCCCCGCCGCCGGCCGTCGTCACCCCGCCGATCCCGGCTTCTTCGAGGACGTGGAGGGGCGGTCGATGGAGATCGACCTCGAGGACGATGCCCCAGAGAGAGCGGATCGGCCGCCAGCGACCGGTCGGATCGACGAGGGTCGAGGCGAGGGGTCCCGCAGCGATGAGGACCGCGCCGCAGGCGATGCGACCGACGTCGCCGAGGGCGACCCCGAGGAGTCGCTCGCCCTTCCGGTCGAGCCAGGGTCGGGCGGCCGTGCCGAGCGCGACCCGGACGCCTCGCTCCTCGGCGAGTCGGGCAAAGGCCCGGGTCGCCGCCGCCGGCGGAACCGGGTGACCCGTCGGGACCCGGCAGGCCCAGACGCCACGGGCCAAGCTCGGCTCGAGCCGCCGGGTGGCGTCGGGATCGAGGACCTCGGCTTCGAGACGGGAGCCGCTCCTCCGGATCGCCTCGGCCTCCGCCTCGATGACCCCCTGGTCTCTCGACAGGAGGAGGAGGCCGGCCGGTTCCTCTGGCCAGCGAAAGCCAAGGTCGGCCTCGGCGAGGGCGCGGTACTCGCGGACCGTGTCGCGGTAGAGGGGAACGAGGGGTCGATCGAAGGGCTGCTGGACGACACCCGAGTTCCGGCCAGAGGCTCCGGCCGCGATGGCGTCCCGCTCGACGAGGAGGACCGCCGCCCCTGCCTCGGCCAGGAAGGCGGCCGCCGCCGTGCCGACGATCCCGCCGCCGACGACGATGACGTCGGGGCTGACCACGGACTCGTCCTAGCGCTGGCAATCGGCCATGGTCGCCAGCTGCTGCCCGTCGGTGTCGACCATGACGACGTTCACCCCCGTCGCCCCGTGCTTGGCCAGGATCTGCTTCACGTTCGCGCACATGAACAGCTTCGCCCCACCCGGACCGAAC
>FWPU01003433.1_pt1 | contig 40015 bp, 36 predicted proteins | sample 2228361 | NCBI WGS metagenome assembly FWPU01 (sample SAMEA103939777, study PRJEB20133) | metagenome | reverse complement strand
TGTATCATCTCACCTGAGAAGAGAGGGATATGTGGTGTAAGGAAGAATATCAATGGTGTACTTTATAGCCTTGTATATGGGAAGATTATCGCAAAACATATAGATCCTATCGAGAAAAAACCACTTTTTCACTTTTATCCTGGTTCAATGTCTTATTCAATCTCTACAGTTGGATGTAATCTGAGGTGTCTTCACTGCCAAAATTTCGAGATCTCCCAGTATCCAAAGGTTCATGATGATATACCTGGTGAGGACATGACTCCTGAGGATGTCGTATCAGATGCTTTGAGGTATGATTGTAAAAGCATATCGTACACTTATACAGAACCCATAGTATTCTTTGAATTTGCTTATGAATGCGCAAAAATTGCTAAGGAGAAGGGTATAAAGAATGTCTTTGTGAGCAATGGCTTTACATCTCATGAGGCAATAAGAACCATAGCACCATTCCTTGATGGAAATAATATTGATTTGAAAGGTGATGAGAATTTTTACAAAAAGATAGCAGGGGCAAGATTAGAACCCATTCTTGACACCATCAGGTTGATGAAGGAACTCGGAGTCTGGGTGGAGGTCACGACTCTCATAATTCCTAAACTTAATGACTCTGAAGATTTTTTAAAATGGGTTGCAAGATTCATAAAATCCATCGATCCATCAATCCCATGGCATGTCACACAATTTTATCCGACATACAAGATGCTCGATAGACCAAGGACGCCTGTCAATACCCTAAGAATGGCAAGGGAGATAGGTCTTGAAGAAGGACTGAGATATGTATATGAGGGGAATGTTCCTGGAGAGGGTGGTGAAAATACTTATTGTCCAGCGTGTGGTGAGTTGCTTATTGAAAGATACGGATTTTATCTCACAAGAATAAATATGAAGGACTCGAAATGTCTTAAGTGCGGAAATTTGATTGATGGTATAGGCATGCCTTGATCAATCATTCTCTCTTTCAGGTAATCTACAATATATTCCATTCTCCATACACTCATAACATTCAAACTGAAGCATTATATGGTGTATTCCGCTCTTCTTTAGGATGTCTTCAATCTCTTTTCTAATACATTCTACCTCACTAAGCTTCTGGTCATGTACCCAGATATGGGCTGAGAATGCTATTCTATTATGTGTTATTGCCCACAGATGGAGGTCATGTATACCGATGACGCCTTTTATACTCCTTATCTTTTCTGCAATTTCTTCTGTATTAAATCCTGGTGGTGTGAATTCAAGGAATATATGGATAGCCTCCTTTATAACCCTTATACCACCAAGAATTATCACGACACCGATTATCAATGCTGTGATAAGGTCAATGTATCTCCATCCAGTGTAGTAGATAATAAGACCTGATATTATTACTGTTAGAGATGAAAGTGTATCACTAATAACATGCAACCACGCACTCTTTATATTAAGATCTTCATGTCCTCTGTGGAGGATAGTGGCCATAAGAAGATTGCCCATAAGACCAATACATGCAATTATAATCATTACTGTTAAGTCGATTTCAGTAGGATTAACAAATCTATGGTAGGACTCATAGAAAATGTAAAAAGATATACCGATGAGAGAGACCCCATTTATCAGGGCAGTGATTATACCGAATCTATGGTATCCAAAGGTTGCCCTGAAATCAGATGGCTTTTTCGAGACCCTGTGTGCGATCAATGTAAGACCGATTGCAAAGGCATCTGTAAAAACATGTCCTGAGTCACTTAAGAGTGCGAGACTTCTACTTATTATCCCTCCTGATAATTCAAGGATAAATATAGTGATTGATACTATGAATGTTATAGTGAGTCTCTTAGTCATTATTTATTTTAACATACACTCAAAACGAATGTATTTCATAGAAAAATAGAGATAAACTCTTTTTACTCTAAGCTACTCAGTGCACAGAAATAGTCTCTAAAAAAGACTTAAAGGGATATATTACAGATTACTAAAGAGGGTCTTTCAGTAAAGAGGAATTAATTTTTTTATCTTAAAAACTCTCTTTTATTTTGTTGCTATCAAATATAAATAAGAGGGAAGGCTTATAAGCCTTCCCTCTTAAATCATAATTTACTTCTTATGGCACTTTGCACAATTTGCAGCATCTGCTGATTTGAATGCCTTTGTTCCATTATGGCATGCTCCGCAGTTTTTTCCAGCATTCATATCTGCCATCGTGATCTTTACTGAGCCCTTCTTCATAGTGAAGAGAGCAGGGTGGCAATCATTACACTTTGCGCCCTTATTTGCGTGTATCTTTCCGTCAAAGACAACCTTACCTGCTCCACCTCCATTAAACTCTACTGTCTTTCCAGGAGGAACTGCGAATGCTGTTGCTGCAAATGCTATAATGGCCATTATAGCGAACACTGATAAGATCCTCATCCTTCTTCACCCCCTTTCCTTTAAAAATTTTAAATAAAGATTAAACTAAAGAGTCCCATTATGTCAAGTGACTTTTATAATTATATGCATTTGTCATGCCAATTGAAAGATTTTTATAAATTTTTAAAAGTTTCATTTAAAAAGAGATTGAATTTAAAGAAATTTTTCTTATAATAACCTATGGTTAAAAATCTTTACAGTCTCCTTTTCTGATACATCCTCGCATTTTCTATTGCTATGCCACAGACCTCTGCAAGGGAAGTGGTGAAACGAATCTCCTCATCATTAAATCTTCTTGGTGTATCACTGAGAAGTCTTAATATTCCTATAACATCCCCCCTCGATATAATTGGCAGGGTGAGCATGCTTTTTATACCCTCTTCTTCTGCCTCTTTTTGATACTTCACCCTTGGGTCATTAACCACATCAAATATCGCAACAGGTTTTGCCTGCAAAGCCTCTCTGATATTCTCTTCAAGGTCAACTGGACCTCTCTCGAGATATTTTTTACTGAGTCCATAATGGGCAACGAGTCTCAATTTTTTACCTGTCTCATCAAGAAGCCTTATTGTTGCTGCTTTGAGTTTCATGACATCGGGCAGTTTTGTTACTATTGTGTTTAAGACATCTTCAAGGTTTAGAGATGATGTTACAGCCTTTGTTACCTCTTCGAATACATGTAGATACTCCTTTGCCTTCGTTAGAGAAAATTCAAATACACGTGCATTAGTTATTGCTATTGCTGCTTGTTCTGCTATGGCTGTTATGAATCTCAGATCCTCATCTGTATACTGCACAGGCTCATCTGTATAGAGCCTGAGAACACCAAGTATCTCATTACCACACTTCAAAGGTATGGATATGATGCTCCTGATACCTTCTTCCTCAGCCTCCTTTCGGTATCTTGCCTTTTCATCTTTCGTGATATCATATATTGATATAACCTTGCCTGAAAGAGTATCCCTTATAACAGGATCGAGTTCAACAGGACCTTTTTTTATATATCTTTCGCTCAATCCATATGATGCCTTTACTTCGAGTTCACCAGTTTCCTTATTTAATAATCTGACCATACATGCCCGTACCTTCATCACCTTTACAAGGTTTGTGACAATATGATTGAGAACCTCATTTAATGAAAGACTCGAACTGATTGATTTACATATATTCTGATAACTTTCGAGATATACCCTTTTTTCAAATATCTTTTCTGCACATTGAGGACATATTCCATGGGTTATTGTACCTAAGGTGAGTTCACCAAGATACCTCTCGAGAGGTTCCCATGATTTTTCATCCAGTTTTATCTTTTTACACCATGCACACACACCTATAAGTTTCTGTTTCTTTCTTTCCTGAATGATCTTTTCGAATTGCGTAAATGCTGTACCAAGATCCTTTATAATCGAGATTGCCCCTTTAATCTTATCTCCCTTCTTAACAGGTTTACACCACTCCTCAACAAACTTATCTCCATCAACTGTTATAAGGATGAGGCTTTTTCTTACTTCCATTCCTGTCTGGAGACAGTTTATGACAGGATACTGATAGAGCTCTGTATCCTTATACTTTATAATGTCCTTGCTGAATTCCTTACCCTCGATACTCAAGAAGGATAATCCTGTCAGTTCTTCTGCCTTTTTGTTGAAAAACCTGATTCTGTGGTCTTTATCTACCAAATAAACAGGTTCTGGTAATTCATTTATAATCTCTTTTATCTTCATAACTTAATTATGCATTTACTTTATTGTTTGTTTCAATGAAGATTATTCAATTAAAATATAAGAAAAAGTGATAGGAGGTTCTTGGTGATGGATGGAGAGAACAAACTTGTAAGGATAACAGTCTATCTTGAAGAAGAGATGATTGAAGCGATAGATGAAATTAAGAAGGAATTGATAAAGGAGACCAAGAAGAGATGGTCGAGGGGTGCTGTTATAAGGCTTGTTATCAGTGAATTTTTTTCAAAAAGAGAAAGGATATTATAAGTTTATTTAGTGGACTTTACAATAAGAACTGGCTTCGATGACCTTCTGAGAACCCTTTGAGCTACTGAACCTAAAATTACATGTTCGATACCTGTCCTCCCGTGTGTTCCTATAACAATGAGGTCAACATCCTTTTCATTACTTATCCTTACAATCTCATCATAGGGTCTTCCCCTTGCAATTAACTTTTCTATTTTTAGATTTCTGAACCTTTCTTTCAGAAATTCATCGAACCTTTTCTCAGTATCTAACATAATCTTTCTCCAGAAATCTGATATCTCCTGTAATGGTATTCCTTCAATGGGAATCTCCTCCGGGACAACTGTCAGTACGATTGTATGGGCGCTATACCTTTTTGCGATATCCTCTGCAAATAACATCGCTGGTTCAGAGGCTTTCGAAAGGTCGGTGGCATAGAGTATTTTCTTGAGCATAATTAATTATCATAAAAATCGAATAAAATGTCAATTTACCGCACCTTAAACCAGTTCTGGTAATGGGAAGTTGATTACATAGTGTGTGTAGTGTTTTACATAACAGTGGCACAATATGGAAAAAGAATTTTATATAAATCAATGACTTTTCTCAGGCATGGCTTTTGCTTATAAGGGGCATGAAGACCATAAGGTTAATAATCTTAATACTTATCTTAACCATGCTCACTACGGTCAGCCTTTATTCAATAGAGGCTCCAAAGATGGCTGACTACTGCTACCTTCCACCATTCGTTATGGACCCGAATACACCACCTAATATAACGATTGTTTATGAAAAAGGTTCTGATATACTAAAAAGGGCATATTCCACGACCTATAATCCAGAATTTATATATTATGGATTCTTTGATAGTAAGAGTTATTATAAATGGAGTGCAAGTGATGGGGCATTTAAAAAGACAAGTTGCACCCCATCCTCTACTGACCTTGGATGTATATCAGGTAATGTCCTTAACTGGGCACTTATGAGTTCCCTTGACCTTTCAAGAAAGGCACTCGTCGGTTTTGGTTGGCCAGATCCAGGTGCTGGAACGAGTGCAGGAGATGTTTTTACATACTCAGGAAATTTTGCAGGCGGTATAAAGCCCCGTAGTTATGGTCAATGGCAAGATGGAAGTTCGACATGTATTGGCACTACATTAAGTGTAGGTGGTTTAAGGTATACATATTCATTTTCTCTCACTAAAGCCACAGGAAGTAATCCAACAGGTGTGAAGATTTATGTAAAATCAGGTGAATACTCTCCATCTTGTACAGGCTCTACGATTGCTTCAGGAAATGTTGCTATGTTTTTTACTGATGAAAACAGGGTCGGAATAATACAGAAGTATATAGATAAGGACAGGGATTATAGATACGACAATGATGCTCCAAGATTCAGTATAAGAAGATGGAATAATGGAGCGGATAAAGTCTGAGATATAATTAGGGATGCTCCTCTGTTAACAGATTCTGAAAGAAATACACTCTTTAAGGCAATACTCACAGCAACTTCAAAGGCACCACCAGATGATCCTCAGACATCTTATCTCGGATTGATGATGAAGGATATAGTTAACTACTATAAAGGGTCAGGTGCGAGTTATGTAGATAATGATGGAACGACCCAGACTCCATATAATTGGGCCAATGACCCTGCAAAAAAGTGTAGGAAGACATTTGCACTATTTGTAACTACAGGAACATATCTCGGTCAGGATATAGATAAACTTTCACCCCTCCCTTCTCTGTGTAACACATTAACATACACAGATGCCTTTCCAACAAATACATGTTTTGGATATAACACTGATTTATCAGGAGAAGAAGGTTTTCAGAATATAAGGACATATATACTCCATACCACATTCTATGGCAGTGGTGCAGGAAATGCTGAGAAACTTAAATACTCTGCTTATATTGGTGGCGGTGAATACTTTTCTGTGAGTGATCCTGCAAAGTTCGAGCAGAAACTCGAGGAGGCAATCCTTAATATCCTTGCTAATGCATCGAGTGCATCCACAGTCGCTACACTCACAACTCAGACCCGTGGCTCATCATCTCTTACACAGGCATACTTCTATCCAAGAAAGTCAGATAATGTACTCCTTAAATGGATTGGTTATTTAAGGCTTTTCTGGTCAGATGCTGGTGCAAATCTAAGGGAAGATTCTTTGAATTACGCATATCTTGATGAGAAGAAAGATAAGATTCTCACATTCAGATTTAGTGAGGGTATTAATCCACCCCAGTATGTCGGAAGGCTTTATGGAATAGACCCTGATTCTCCCATTTCGATGCAGGGACTTGAAAGGGATGCGTACTTGAGGATAAATTCATGTGACTCGACCTCGGCTGAAAACAGAGACAATGTCCTTAATGAGGATATCCTTGCCATATGGAATGCCCAAATCAGTATAAGAACTAGACCTGATGGAACATGGAGTATTATAGGATTGAGGGAAATACTTCCTGATGATAGAAATATAAAGACATCTTTTGGAGACGAATCAGGATTTTCGAATGTTATGCAGGACTTCTCGACTACATTAGGAAGTACCCTACAGCCCATGTGGAGTTATGATAGTTTCTGCTCTAATAATCCCAACAGATGGTGCTTTAATAATAGTGACTGCAATTATTGCACTCAGACAGGCAGGGCATGTCCTACAGGTTCAAATAGTGAATGCAATTACTGCTCGGGTAACACATCTCTTAGATGTGATGACTCCTCTCAGTGTTATTTTGACTATGGTTCATGCCAGTTACTAACAAAATACTGTACAAATAATCCTTCAGAGATATGCTCTGTTGATAGTGATTGTGTTCCTTATGCAGTATGTGATACCACAATAGGGACATGCCAGAATAATCCTGGTATAACATGTTCAACTGATCTTGATTGTTCTGGAGCATGTAAGGGAAGGTGTAGTTTAGACAATACAAGGTTTTGCTCATTAGATACAGACTGTAAGGATGATTATGGTACATGTATCACAGGAGACACATGTAATACAGGTTTTACCTGTCAGGCTACATGTGATACAGATTGTGCAGGGTCTGTTATTAAATTTGTGAGGGGTTATGATAAGCCATCTCCAAAGGGAGGGACGTTCAGAATAAGGCATGAGTGTAGGACCGATGCTGATTGTCCATCGGGCCAGACATGTGATGCCAGAGGTGTATGCTCTGGATCGGATATCACAAAGACCCTTAAACTCGGAGATATTGTTTATTCCACACCAAGGATATCTCCTGATTCAGAGGTTAATGGTTACGATACTATATATAAAGATGAGACCTACACTCATTTCATAAAGAATATAATCTCAGGTATAAAGCCCATAGTCATAGTTGGAGCGAATGATGGAATGGTCCATGCATTCAAGATGAGTAAATTAAAGGATATAAAACCACCAGCAACTGATGGTGGAGGTTATAAGGTAGCGAAGTTTGTAGATAACCTCTCAGATGATGCACCACCCAATGACCTTGGCAGGGAGGTATGGGCATATATACCTTATAATTCAATACCATATCTAAACTGGTACTGCCAGGACAACTACTGCCATATACCAATGGTAGATGCGAGGTTTACAGTAATGGATGTCTCTATAAATGGTGACCCTTATTCTACAAAGAGTGAATATTCATGGAGGAGACTCCTTATTGGTGCAATGGGTGTTGGAGGTAAAAAGATAGTGACTGCTAATAATAGAACACTCAGTTCATCCATATTCGTTCTTGATATTACAGACCCTATGAATCCTTCACTTCTCTGGGAAAGACCTCTACCAGATAATACCCTCACTACATCGAATCCTGCAATAATCAGATTTGGTGATCCTGATAAGAATGGCTCATGGTACCTCGTGATAGGAAGCGGTCCACAGGGTGTTACAACGAATAGACTCGAATATAAGAGTGGAAATGCCTTTCTCTATGTCTTTGATTTAAAGACAGGTCAATTGATGTCGAGTATCGACACAGGTCTTTATGGTTATGCAATAGGAGACCTTATGGCTGTTGATATGGATCTGGACTATAATGTCGATGCCATATACTTCGGAACATATCGTGGAAGTGGTCCGAGCCAGACAGGACATTTCTATAGATTCAGGATAAGGAATAATACCACATATAATAATGACCCAACTTTATGGAATAGTTCTATGCTCACGACTGTAATAAATGTTAATAGACCCATATTTGCAGGACCTGAGGTGACACTCGATACATCAGGTAATATATGGCTCTACTTTGGAACGGGTCTTTATCTCACGATGGAGCATGCACAAGCAACCATAGATAATGAATGGATTTATGGATTCATAGAGACAAAGGATTGCTGGATGGGTACAGGAACATGTCCTACATATACTCAATTAGACTTTCTTGATACAACGAATATCGAGATGAAAAATGCGAAGGCAAAGAAGATTGCATGTTTCTGCAGTGTCGATAATACATCTGTTGTTGGATTGGCAAGACAGGTTTATGACTGCAATGAGATAGATTGTTCCACTCTCAGTTGTGGGAGTAATGAGGCAATGGTCGTCCTTGAGGTGAAGGATGTAACGCTTAGTGGTCTCAGTGCATGTGATGGCAAAAAAAACATAGAGGCGATATCGTGTGTTGAGGATGTGATAAAATCTTCTTATCATGGATGGAGAAGGGCAGTTAGGGGTTGGAAGATATTCTCTAAACCATATGTTGGAGGAGGTCTCGTTGACCTTACAGCATTCGAGCCAAAGAGTACAGTATGCAGTCTTGGAGGTGATACCCACCTCATGACAATACACTACACAACAGGCACACCACCAATATTGCCTGCTATAGTATCTCCTATGGGAACTACTGGAAGTATTAATGACTTGAAGATTAATATCTCTGTGAATCTTGGAAAGGGTGTACCGCCACTTGGTGAGAGCCTCGTTGCCCTTGCACTGGCAGAGGATGCATATGCCATAATAACCCAGGTAAGTGGTTCACTACCAAAACAACAGATAAATCCAGCCATAAAGCATAAAAAAGGTTATGTCCTCTGGAATGTGAAATGAGGGGATTCACACTCATTGAATTAATGCTCGTTATAGTCGTAATTGGTATAGTGATTACTCTCACCACGATTGAACTTACATGGTGGATGAGGGAATCGAAACTTACTGAATTCAGAGACAGAGCGATTGCTGATCTCGAAGATATAAAGATAAAGTCAATAACAAGGTATCCGCATGGAATGATCTGTGAGCCATTGAGGTATAGAATCGTTGCTCTTAAAGATATGAGGTGCAGTAATAATAATCAACCATGCCTTCCAGAGACATCAGTCGTTGACTGTGGTGCTCCAGATTTATGTACTGTTACAGGGGATTTTATAAAAGATAGTGTTGAGGGTAATTACACAATCCAGTTTGCAGGAAATCCCTTTGAACTCATGCCACGGTATCCTAATTATATGTTCGATTGTCCTGATGAGTTATGGTTTGACAGGAGAGGAATACCGAGAACTATTAATTGGGCTGTAAATAATATTACCTTCAGGATATATTACGATGAGAATAAAAATGGTGCATATGACTCGGGAGAGTTAAACAAGTCGATGACAGTCGATACAACGGGAAGGGTAAGGTATGAATAAGGGCTTTACACTTATTGAGTTATTGATATCGATGGCAATCCTTACGATCATCACCCTTGGTTTCTTTGCATGGACAGGTACAGTGATACAGACTAACCTTTCAACAAAGAAGAATAATATCGCTCATAGTATTGCCACTGATGTGATAGAAAGATTAAAGAAACTTCCTGATGACTCGAACTTCATCAGACCAAAGTCAGGTAATAATAAATGTATTGGATATGATGCAGTGGGCTCTCTTAAAAAATGCCAGGCATGCGGGATTGACTCCCTTGGTGCAGATATTATACAGGACCCTTCTGGATTCACAGAGTATACAGACTTCTGGAATGAAGGAACAGGCACTCTTTATATATATGATAACAATGGATGTGAGAATAGCGAATGGTCCTTATGTAAGAATGGTGTAAACATAAATCCACTGGCAAATCCATCCATTGACCATCCTGATCCTCTTCAACTAACTTCGAATCCTGCAATATATGATGGGATAAGTCCTATAAGATATTTAGAAAATACAACATATTATGTAGTATGGAGTGTTGCATATACTTCATGCCTTGGTGAATCATCAAGAAGAAAGTTTTTTGTGACTGTTTACTGGATTGATCCTGAACCAAAGGATACAACTATAAGTAGTGTCCAGACTGGTATTGCATCAGGGAATTACCTTATCAAGAGTCTATCTCTAACGACTGATAGAACAACAGGTACTGAGGAATGATGATGAAACATTGCATAAAAGGTGTAACCCTTATTGAATTAATGGTTACCCTTACAGTCTTTTCGATAATATTCGGAATGGTCTATTCTGTCTATAATACTTTTATAAGACAGGCATCGATCGAGAGAAAGACAGTAAAGACAGAGCTCGATATATTAAGCACATTTTGGCCTATGACAAAGGATATTGAAGGTGCAGGCTTTGGAACATCGAGTACAGGACTTTGTGGAGTTCCTTTGAGTCTTTCAGGTGGTGAGCTCATAATACATTCGACAGCAGGAGGTGCTGATAGATTCTCTGGAAGGTGGAGTTATATTACAGGACAGGACTGTACAGTATCAGGTCTTCAGGACCTTCCAAATACAGAGAATGTCATAATATTGAGTGGAGATCCAGAAAAGAAGTGTCTTGGTTTCTCGAGAGTCCAGAATGGTAAACTCATCTCATGTAATCCTGATCAGTATCGTGGTCAGTTTGCCTACTGGATACCTGATAATACAATCACGAATTGTTCTGAATTGAATCTAAAACAGGGTTGTTATGAGTTAAGATTTGGTCTTGGTCCATATTATGGTGATACTCCTGAGATGTGTAAAAATACAGGTATTCAGGTTATGAGAAAGAGTCTATCCACGACTACAACTCCAAATAGAAGACCATTCATCGACTGTGTCCTTGCCCTGGATTTCAGGTTTGGTTACATTGATGGTACAGTCTTGAATTGGTATAATACACCATCAGGTAGTGGAAAGTTAAGATTTGTAAAGATAGGGATGGTCATCCAGAGCAGCCCAAGAAAGGATATAGAAGGACCTGCATCTATAACACTCTTTGAGGATACAGGTCTTCCATTGACAATAAACCTTAATAATGAACAGAGGTTTTATAGATGGAGAATATTAGAACAGACAGTCATCTTAAGAAACAATTAGGCATAGCCCTTGTTACGACTCTCATAATAACAGTCGTTATTATGATGCTTATTACAGGACTTACATATCTCTTTTACAGAGGATTGGGTGCTGTTACAATAAACAGGGAATTCAGCACAGTCTATGATGCAGCAGGTGGAGGAGTGGAGTATGCAACAGGTATTATTATCTCTTATCTTAGTGATCCTACAAATCCGCCCCAGAATATAGGACAGGTATCAGGAGACCTCGGAAACATAATTACGACATGTGCCCAGGGTGAATCGACCATGGATCTAAAGACAGCAGATGGAAGATACATTATAAATCTCAGAATCTCATGTCTTGGTACACAGAGATTGCCTGGTGAGGGTGGAGCATTAAGATTTCCACCACCACCAGCCAAGGGAGGCACAGGTCCTGCAAAGGCAACATCTTATTCATTCTACTCGATTATTGCCACTGCAAGGGAGTCAGAGAATCCCCAGAATATCGCGAGGGTAGAGGCTGTTTATAGGACACTGCAGTAGGATTATAATACTTCGATTCTGGTTTTTTCCTTCCTTATAAGCATTTTCCGTCATAAAGTATGATATAATTTTTAATATGAAATTACTTGTTTTCAGAACCGTAATAATCCTGACATTTATTCCCTTACTGTTTTTTGCCTGCAAGGGTAAAGATAAAAGCATTACTGAGCGTCAGACAGAACTTCCAGAGGTCAATAAGGAATCTCAGACTCGTGTCGAGGAGGCTGTAAAAAAGGAAAAGACCAATCATAAACCAAGAATCGAATCAATAGATGTCGTTCCATCTTATCCAAAGATCGGTGATATTATAAGAGTCACTGTAAGAGGGAGAGATGAAGATGGAGATGACATAACATATAGATATAAATGGTCAAAAGATGGTGTGGTTCTTTTTGAATCAGAGAGACTTGAGATATCATCCAATATATTTACACGAGGGGATGAGATAGTTCTCGAGGTAATTCCCAATGATGGTATAGAAGATGGAGATCCTGATTTTGTATATCTTATTATTAATAATTCACCGCCAGAGATAATATCTTCTTCTCAGGAGATGAAGATAGATAAAAGGGTCATGACATACCAGATAAGGGCTATTGATAAGGATGGTGATAAACTCACATATCACCTTTTGAACTCACCTTCTGGTATGACCATAGATAAAGAGATAGGGCTCATAAGATGGAATATACCTGCTCAATTCAGTGGCAGAGTTTCTGTAGACATCTCTGTTACAGATGGAACTGGTGGAGAGGCTTTCCAGAGGTTCGATGTGAATATAACCATTGCCACTTCCCGAAGAACCTGACTTTATTTGACTTTACAAATCTTCTGTTGTTAATATTTTTTATGGAAACAATTTATAAAATAGAGACATTTGAAGACCTCCTTAAAGCACTGAGGGAAAGAAAAGACTGGCTTGAGCAATTGAGGGCACTGATATTAACAGAAGAAATCTTGAACCTTCCAAGGAGATTTGAAGAATTTCTCGAGAAGGATTTTAGACCTTTAAAGGAAAAGATTGATACTATAGAGAAAGATGTAAAGATTTTAGAGGGTGATGTAGAGACTCTTAAAAATGATGTAGTGATTCTTAAAACTGATGTAGAGACTCTTAAAAATGATGTAGTGATTCTTAAAACTGATGTAGAGACTCTTAAAAATGATGTAGCGATCCTTAAAACTGATGTAGAGACTCTTAAAAATGATGTAAAGATTCTGAAGGCAGATGTGGCGGAATTGAAGGGTGATAATTTCGAGAGAAAAGTGAGGGAGCGTGCTCCTGCATACTTTGGCAGGATAATAAAGAGATGTAAGATTATACAGTTAGAGGAACTTGCAGATATACTCGATGATGCAGTAGATAATGGTTTGATTTTAGAAGAAGAGAGAAATGATGTCATAAATGTAGATGTCGTTGTGACAGGAGTACTTAAGGAAGACTGGGAGAAAAAGGTTACTGTCGTTGCTGAGGTCTCTTATAAAGCTGACAGAACAGATGTAGAAAGGGCATATAAAAGGAGTAAGGTGATAGAGAAGGTGCTTGGTATGCCTGCAATAAGTGTGGTGATCGGTAATGAGTTTACAGAGGGTGCCATCTCTCTTGCAGAAGAGTTGAATGTGGTTATATAAGGATTTTTATACTATATAGGGTTGTTAGATGAATGACTATAAGAGAGTATATCGAGAGGATAATCTCTTTTCAGAAGGTAAAGGATTATGACTCTGCCTATAATCTCCTTCAGGATGCCCTCACAATCTATCCTTCAAATAAATTCTTCCAGAGCTCTGAGATATTTCTCCTTTCCAAACTCAAAAGACTCAGAGAGGCAAGGGAAAAGGCAGAGGCAAGACTCTCTATCTTCAGGTCAGATCCATTCTTTCTTAAGACATATATAGAGATACTCATTAAACAGAAGGACAGGAAGGCACTTTTTGATGTAGCAGAGAGATTGAAGGTCACACCACTAAAGGATGAAAGATTATACAGATTTCTTGCAGATGCCCTTATTAAGTTCAATGAGAGAGATATGGCTCTTGAACTCATTCAATCAGGCATCTCATCTATGCCAGATAAAATGGAACTCCTTTTATATCTTGAGAGACTTAATGGAGGTCTGCATGAGGCAGGAATAGAGTATTACAGAGAGAGATATAGGGATATGCCTCCTGAGAGGGTGATATCAGAGATAGAGAATATCCTTATACTTCCTGATTATGAAAGGAATGTATCCATAAGATTATTCCTTGCAGAACTCTATAAAAAGAATGGAGACCTTGAGAAGGCAAGTGAGGTCTATTCACAGTGCTTGAAGATTAAGGATAGTTTATATATAAGGAAGATGCTCGGTTTTGTTTGCTACAGGATGGGAGATTTAGATAAAGCCCTTTTTTATCTCAGGGATGCCTTTCTTCATGACCCTGAAGATAATGCCGTATACAACACCATTTACAGGATACTCGAACAGAAGAAAGATATCTCCCTTGCAGAATCACTCGTCAATGAAGCACTAACGAAACACCCAAATACAGGAAAGATTTATGGTTTGTTGAAGAGATTAAAGAAGAAATTGAAAATCTGAATAGGTTGGTGTTAGGATTTAATGTGAGATTAAGGGATATTATTGAACTTGCGGATGTAAAGCCTGTCATTGAACTCGATGACGCTGAAAGAGACCCAGATGGCATCCTGAAATCCTTTGTCATCACTCAGGAGGTTGAGGCTGGGCTCAGAAGCATCCTCGAGAGGATTGATAAAACTCAGGGTTGCGGTTCCTTTATCAAAGGAAATTTTGGAAGTGGCAAGTCCCATTTCCTTTCATTTTTTTATCTCCTTTTGAGGAATAAGTCTCATCCTGTTATTAATGATTACAGAAATCTTAAGAAGATCCCATTGAAACTCTTAAAGATATCCCTTGTCCGTTATCCTGCATCAAAGGGTCTTGAAGAGATTATCTTACAGTCCCTTAATTTCAGAGAAAAGGTCAATGACAGGCAAGATGTATTTACGAGACTTTTCGATATTCCATCAGTGATAATCATAGATGAACTATCAGAGTTTTTAAGGTCAAAGCCCCAGCCTTCAGAGTTTTATGAAGACATAAGATTCCTCCAGTTCCTTGGAGAGTTCTCTATGAGACACCCTCTCTGGGTCATCGCATCTCTTCAGGAATGGATTGAGGAGACGGGCCATATATCATCTAGTATATTTAATAGGATAAAGGATAGATATCCTCTCAGGATAAACCTTACATCATCACATATAGAGGACATCATTGACCAGAGATTGGTCATAAAGAAGGAAGGTTCAACAGAGATTATAAAAGGCATCTTTGATGAATTAAGGAGATTTTATCCCCATCTTGGGTTGAGTTTCGATAGATTCAGGAAGACCTATCCCCTCCATCCATTCACGAGTAGATTCCTCACAGGACTCACAGGCATATTTTCACAACACAGGGGAGTTATAGAGTTTGTGCGTAAAGAGGTCATGAAGAGGCTCGATGAACCTGTAGACTCCCTCATAACACCTGATATTATATTCGACCATTTTGAGGATAGAGTGCGGGAGATTCCAGAATTCTCATCTTTTGTCAGGGTGGCCTATGACTATTATAAGAACAATCTTTCTTTGATATTCAATAATCCCCTCCAGAGGGAGGTCGCACTGGAAGTGATAAAGATCCTCATCCTCACAGAACTCTCACCTCATGAGAAGAGGAAGACGGCAAAGGACATGACAGAGATACTCTTAAAGAAGATCAGCACAGTTACAGACAGGATAAATTATGACTACATAAAAAACGGTATCCTTGAACCCCTTGTTGCTCACCAGATGTACATAATGAAAGATGGGGAGACATATTTTATTGATATAGCACAGGATGAGGGCATAAGGATTAAGGTGAGGATAAAGGCTATCTGTGAGAAGTTCTCTGATAGAGCATACCTCTTTTCAGAGATTGCAAACCTTATATCTCTTCCATACCTGCCTCTCAGGGATATAAGGGATGGAAAGAGATACAGATTCAACTGGCAGAACAGTCTAAGAGAGTGCATAGTCCTTTTATCAAATGGTCTCACAAAAGATGATATCGAGAGATTCATTGATGGAGTTAAGAAGAGGGTCGATGGTTATTTTATAATACTATCGGCCTTTGCAAATCATGGGATTCAAGGATTTTCATTATTATTTAATAAAACACTGTTCCCTGATATCCCTCCTTCAATCCTCATCTGGCAACCAAGGGAAGTGAGGGAGGATGAACGTATATTCATCGAGGAGTATGTAGCAAAGAATATCCTCGTGAATGAGTTTCCTTCCCTCAAGGACAACATTAAGACCTCAGAACTCATCTTCAGGGATACTATAACAAAGATCTATTACGAGGGAAGGGTATTTGTAGCAAATAGTAATGATGGGATAGATATCAGAGATATCGGTTATCTTCCTCTTGAGAGGCTCCTAAGCCATCTATTCGATGCACCGTTGAGGGAACTCTATCCAGAGCACCAGAGAATCATGCCGAGGGTCGATATATACACTACTCACCATACATTGAGTCTATTCAATCATCTTATAAAGTCAGGAAGGATCACGATTGAAGAGGCAGAGAAAAAGGGAATTGTGCCATACATAAAAGGACTCCTTGAACCCCTTGGTATAGCCTCAAAGAGAACGAGTTCCTTCACACTCCATATTGATCCGATGGAAGAGCCTGTATCGAGTATCCTCGAACTAATAAATCAAGAACATGACCTCAATAAAATAAGAATGAGACTGAGGAAATCAAGATGGGGTTTGAGTGATTATCAGATAGACCTCATCCTATCATCCCTTATAGTATCAGGCTATATAGTTCCTTATGGAAGGAATGAGATGATAGAGTTCAGAGATATAAACCAGCTCTCATCAGGAGATGTGATAACCCTTAAACCAGGAAAGGCGATAGAACCTGAACTTCTCGCAGTAATACCAAAGGGAAGTTTTATATGGGGAGAACTGGAGACAGCACCAACACCATCAACTATTAAGACTATGTGGAAGGAGGCATCACAATTCATCAGGAGATACAGAAGACTCATAGATGAGCTCCTGTCCCTTATGGATAGATACCGTGAATACTCTATCTTCAAACTTATAAGGATAGATACACCAACACTGAACAGAATATCCATGTTTCTTCACTCTACAGGACTCAACCTTTCACCTCAGGAAGGTATTGAGAGGTTTCTTATCTTTCTCAGAGAGAATGAAGATCTCGAAAAAGATATTTCGTATATTGAGAGGCTTTACAGGTTCTTAAATGAAGAGTTTCAGGTCATCAATAAGTACTATCTTTATCTTACACATCCATCATTAAAGTTAGACCCAGCAATTACACACGAATCCATTTTGAATCTGAGAGACGAACTTATCCTTATGATAGAAAGGTATCTCAAAGACCTTTCTCAATTCGATGAACTGAGAGATAAGTGGACAGAATTCTTTGATTCTTATACCTCCTTTTATAAGGATAGCCATGAGAGATTTTATTCTGCCCCTATCTTTAAACTTAGAAAGGAGATCGAAAAATCCAATGCCCTTAAGACACTAAGGAAGATAGGGAATATAGTCTCATCCATAACATTCGAGAATGAGTGGTGGGAGATAAAAAGAAGACTCGATGAACTTCCTATGAGATGTGAAAATGACCTGAATCAGGAGTTATTCATAAATCCCACTTGTAGGTGTGGTTTTGAGCTCAATATGAAGATACCTGATGTCAGTATTGATATAGAGGGTTTATGCATTAATGGAATAAGAAATTTTCTCAAAACAATCCAGTTACCAGAAAACAAAGAAAAGATCGACTCGACCATAACAGGCCTTGTAATTTCAGGAAAAAAGGAAGTCTCAGAAAGACTCCTTAAGATCTTAAGTATTGATCCTGAAAAGCTTATTAATCAGGTAATACCACTTTTTAATGATGATGTCCTTGAGGAGATAGAGAATGCCTTCAGAGGAAGATGGAAGGTTAAGGTCGTTATTCTCGATGAACTTATAGAAAGAATAAAAAACAGAAGATTTAGATATGAGGAGATCGAGAGGCTAATTTTTGAGTGGCTTGGAGATGACAGAGACTCGATCATCCATATAAAGACAGATTCTCATGCTAATGACTTAATATGTGAAGAACTCTCGATATACGGTGTGGAAGGAAAGAAGGCACAGATAGAGTTGATGAGGAATGAACCTTTTTCAGAGGATAAACTCATGATGGTTCTTGACACCATTGACCTCAGGAGATTCGATACATCTCAGTTACTCGGTCTCCTTAAAAGGGAAAGAAATGATTACATGAAAAAGAGGCTCAGAAACGAGATATTCGAGAGATTATGGAATTCAGGTTCAATTCAGGATACAGACATTAATAGAGACGAGACAATGGGTTATATCATAAAGGTGATTCAACTTCTAAGAAGAGCAGAGGGAATGAGAGGCGTAAAGGTATTTACTGATATAATAGCACCTGCGTCAATCATCCTCGATAGCCTCTCATACAGTAATATTAATGAGAGGTATATTGACCACAAGTTATTAAAGAGGCTCCAAAGCTCTTTTGAATCCATCCTAAAGGATTATGAAAGAAGGGATGACAGATTCGATGGCGTTATAAATCTTGAGCACCTCAAAGAGAGTCTAAGAGGCAATGTCGTTATAATAGATGCTTTAAGGTTTGACCTCTGGCTAATCCTGAGGGAAGTGATTACTAATGAAGGATGGAAGGTGAATGATGGGGTTACGAGGATCGATCCTCCTTCAATAACATCATCTTTTAGAGAGGCACTTGGTATAGTAAATGATTCAGGCACCATCAATGGAAGAAGCTATTCTCTTTTTAGAGTAGCAGAGAGGGATATGGGCAAAAGGAATCTGAGAAGATTCCTCAAGGAATCCACTGAGATCAAATTCCTACATCTTAATTTCATAGATGTGAAGCTCCATGCCTCGAGCATGGACATTTTCCCCCTATATGAAATAATAAAGAAAGAATTCATGACAGGCATAATACCTCTATTTAAGGAACTCAGTTCATTCTTTATTATCTCTGACCATGGATTTATAGACACAAAGGAACTCAAAGAAAGGTACAAGCATGGTGGAAAGAGCGTATGGGAGACAGTCCTACCTTTTGGAGAGATAAGGATTTAAGAACGATCTTCTAAATCTATCGATTGGTGGACTCTTGACTTTGTCATTTAACCCATAACTCTGCAAATATTTAAGTAATGGGATTATCTTGATATTCCTTTAACTAAATTATCTCCTTTCTGCCTGTGCGTGAGGCAGCACGCAGACAGGACAGGGAAAAATCAAAAAAATCTCTTCCCATCTTGACAAAATCAAGAAGGGAAATAGCATGAAAGAAAGATTACCTGATTGGGTATTAAAGCACAGGCAGAAAAACACGCAGATTGTTCAAAGAGGAGGGAGGGATTAGTGATGCAGTGATAATATGTGATAAGGGATTTTACTCAGAAGAGGATATAAGATTTCTTGAAGCCAATAATCTAAGGTTCATAATGCCTCTAAAGAGGAATAGTTCCCTTATAGACTACAGACTCCTCATAAGTGGGAGGCGGAGGGATTTTGAGGGATATTTTGTATTTGAGAAGAGGGTTATATGGTATTCAGAGAAGGTGGTGGAGGGGAAGAGGTTGATATTATATTTTGATGAGAGACTGAAGGCTGAAGAAGAGAAGGAGATGGTGAGTCATATAGAGGAAGGGAGGATGGAGATGGGAAGGCTTTATGAAACAGAGCATAGACTTGGAAGCATAGCAGTGCTTACAAATACCGAGTATGAAGCCACTGAGGTCTTTGAGTTACTTAAAGGGAGGGTAGAGATAGAGCAGGCATTTGATACATTCAAGAACTTACTTAATGCAGACAAAACATACATAAGGGATGATGATGGATTAAATGGATGGATGTTTGTGAATTTTGTGTCCCTGATATTGTATTACAGGATATACAACGAGTTAAGGAAGGCAAGGCTTTTAAAGAATTATTCAGTCAAGGATTTATTAATGCATCTTAAAAGGATATACATACTCAAGATGCCCAATGGATGGCAGATTTCAGAGGTTCCAAAGACAACAAGGAAAATCATCGAAAAGTTGAGATTTGATTTACATATTACTTACATTAGGCAGAGTTACGGGTTAATCTAATAGGATTTACAGGATGGTTGCCTTTTTTGGCAATTATGAGGAAACAATACTCTTTTAAAGAGATTATTTTTGAGGAAACACGGTTTATTGACATATCCATATTTTATTTATTATCATCTCATTGATGAGAGATAAGATTATAAAGGCATATGAAGATAGTATATCTGTAAAGGAGAGGTTCTTCAGGGATAATCTGGATAAGATTATTGAGGTTGCAAAGGTTATCTCTGATGCCTTTAATGACGGAAATAAATTGATCCTTTTTGGTAATGGTGGTAGTGCTACAGATGCATCACATATTGCAGCAGAATTTATCAATAGATTCAAAAAGGAAAGACCTGGTCTGCCAGCCATTGCCCTTAATACAGACATGGCTGTAATCACCTCGATTTCTAATGATTATGATTTTTCCGAGGTCTTTGCAAGGCAGTTGAAATCCATTGCCATGGAGGGAGATGTTGTGATAGCAATAAGTACAAGCGGAAATTCCCCGAATGTCCTAAAGGCTGTTGATGTGGCAAGGAAGAAAAAGCTAAGGACAGTTGCCTTTACAGGTATCAAGGGGATAAAGCTTGCATCAAAGGTGAATTATGCCTTCATAGTACCTTCTGAGGATACACCGAGGATTCAAGAAACCCATATTACACTCGGACATATCCTCTGCCAGATGGTGGAGGAGATACTCTTTGAGACCCAGGCAAATAGATAGATTTACTGGAGAGGGTCTTCGGAAATTTATGCCAGCCAGTGGAGAGATAGTTATTGGCATAGACCCTGGTACTGTTAGATGCGGTTATGGTATCGTGAGAAATAACGGTAATAGTTGTATCTATGTTAAATCAGGAGTCATAAGGGCTGATCATAGATTTCCACTTCATGAAAGATTGAAGATTATTTATGATGGACTCACAGAGATTATATCAGAATTTTCACCCCATGTTGCGGTTGTTGAGAAGGTATTTATTAAAGGGATCAGGGCGTCAATGGGGCTTGGTTATTCAAAGGGGGTGGCACTCCTTGCAATCGCAAATAATAATATACCAATTTATGAATATTCTCCTCTTGAGGTAAAAAAGGCTGTTACTGGTTATGGAAGGGCTGAGAAACACCAGATTCAGAAGATGGTGAGACTCATCCTCGGACTCGATAGAATTCCGTCAGAAGACAGTGCGGATGCCCTTGCTTTGTGCATATGTTATACAAATAATCAATCCCTGAGGAGACTGCTCAGATGATAGGTTCATTGAGGGGAAGGATACTTCTGAGAAAACCTGACCACATCATTCTCGATGTTGGAGGGGTTGGTTACATGGTCAATATACCATTGAATACATTCAGCCAGCTTTCCCATGATGTTTCAGAGATATTTCTCTATATATATACACATGTGAGGGAGGGAGCGATCAATCTCTTTGGTTTCATAAAAGAGGAAGAGAGAGATATTTTTACGACCCTTCTGAATGTCAACGGGATAGGACCCAAAATGGCAATAAATATCCTGTCATACCTTACTCCTGAGGAATTTAGGGGGGTTGTGGAGTCAGAGGATGTGATGAGGCTCAGCAGGATCCCTGGGCTCGGAAAAAAGACTGCAAATAGGATAATACTTGAATTAAAAGGTAAACTTTCAGGAAAGTTAACAGAAAGGGATACACTGGTTGATGATGCTGTATCAGCACTTGTTAATCTTGGTTACCAGAGAGCCCTTGCCATAGAAGCGGTCGAGAAGGCAAGGAGGAATGGATTAAATGATATTGAGAGTATTCTTAAGGAATCTTTAAAATATTTTACAGGTGAATGATGAAGATACGGGATGACCAGAGAGAGATAACTCCGTTGAAAAAAGATGCAGATACCCAGTTCGAGATAAGCCTTAGACCCAGATCTTTTGATGAGTTTGTAGGCCAGGAGAAGATAAAAGAAAATCTGAAGATATTTATCAAGGCAGCAATCCAGAGAGGAGATCCTCTTGACCATACACTTTTTTCAGGACCTCCGGGACTAGGGAAGACTACCCTTGCCCATATTATATCCTATGAGATGGGAGTGAATATAAAGGGTACTTCTGGTCCTGTTCTTGAGAAACAAGGTGATCTTGCCGCAATACTTACGAATCTCTCAGATAGGGATATCCTCTTTATAGATGAGATACATAGACTTCCGAGAATAGTCGAGGAGGTTCTTTATCCTGCGATGGAGGATTTTCAACTCGATATAATAATAGGTCAGGGTCCAAATGCAAGGACATTGAAACTGAATCTGCCAAGATTTACACTTATAGGTGCAACAACGAGGACAGGACTCCTCACATCTCCTCTCAGGGACAGATTCGGTATAATTAACAGGCTCGAGTTTTATTCTGTAGAGGAACTTTCCACTATCGTGATGAGATCAGCGAGGATACTCAATATCCCTATCACAGAAGAGGCGGCAACTGAGATTGCGAGGAGGTCAAGAGGAACGCCGAGGATAGCGAACAGGCTTCTCAGGAGGATCAGGGACTTTGCACAGGTAAAAGGCGAGGGTATTATAGATATAGAGATCACTAAAGAATCATTGAATTCCCTCGATGTCGATGAAAAGGGACTTGATGAGACAGATAGAAAACTCTTAAGGATTATCATAGAGAAATTCGGTGGTGGTCCTGTTGGTATAGAAAGTCTCAGTGCCTCACTGAGAGAGGAAAAGGATACTATAGAGGATGTATATGAACCTTACCTCATGCAGGAGGGTTTTATAGAGCGGACTCCGAGAGGAAGGCTTGCCACTCTGAGGGCATACGAGCATCTCGGTATTAAAAAGGGTGGAAGGCTTTTCTAATGCGACTTTTACTTCACATATGCTGTGCAAATTGTGCACTCTATCCTGTTATTGAATTGAGGAGTGTTGGAGTGAATATTACGGGTTACTGGTTCAATCCCAATATCCATCCTTATATGGAGTATAAGTTAAGGCTCGATACACTTAAAGACTTAGAGAATAGATGGCATCTTGATGTACACTTTGACGACAGATATCTTTTAAGGGAATACCTTGATGGTTCATTGAAGAGCGATAATAGGTGTGCCTTTTGTTATACAATGAGGCTCGAGGAGACTGCTCGTTTTGCAAAAGATAATGGTTTCGATGCCTTTTCCACCACATTGATGGTGAGTCCTTACCAGAAGTTTGACCTTATAGTTGAGAAAGGAAGGAACATTTCTGAAAGATATAATATAGAATTCTTTGTGAAGGATTGGCGGAATGGATACAAAAATGGGCTCACCCTCTCTCGTGAGATGGGTCTTTACAGACAGAAGTACTGTGGATGTCTTTTTTCTGAGATGGAAAGGTACATGAGGAGGAGATGACTATGGAGGGTGGTATAGGAACAGTGGGAAGGCTTCTCGTAATCACAGGACTTTTTATAGCCATTCTGGGTCTCTTTCTCATCTTTTTTGAGAAGATTCCATTTATAGGAAAACTTCCAGGTGATATAATAATAAGAAGGAAGAATTTTACATTTTACTTTCCCCTGATGACGGGTATACTACTGAGCATCCTGATAAGTATAATTCTTTACATAATAGGCAGGTTGAGATGAGGGTCATATTGATTCTGTTAACCTTTTTTCTTACATCAGAGGCATATTCATCAGAAATGATAAGGGTCCTTATACTTGACAGGGATGAGAGGATACCTCCTTCAGGTATCCTTAAGCCTTCTGGTGTCATGAATGGTAATGTTATTGTAAATAATAAGAGATTCTCTGGCAGGATGGAGGTCTGGGTATCAGAGGGAAGGGTATATTTAATAAATATACTTGACCTTGAGGATTATGTCGTGGGGGTCGTTGCATCTGAAGTTAAGAATGACTGGCCTCGCGAGGTATTGAAGGCTCAAGCTGTTCTTGCAAGGACATATGTCTTATATCATAAGAGTAGAAAAGATGGAGCACCATATCATGTTGTATCGAATGTCCTCAATCAGGTTTATAATTATAGGGAATATCCTCAGGAGGTAATATCAGCAGTGAAGGAGACAGAAGGAGAGGTCCTTACATATAATGGTATGCCAATAGAGGCATTTTACCACTCCACCTCTACAGGATTTACAGAGGAGCCCTGGGATGTTTTTGGCACGAGTTATCCCTATATAAAGCCTGTCAAAGTTACTGCAAGGCAGTCTCCATATTCAGAGTGGACAAGGATTATGCCTCTGGAAGAGATAGAAGATAAGACAGGTATAAAGGATATCAGGGATGTCGTGATTGAATCTTATACAACCACAGGTAGGGTGAGGAATGTTAAATTTATTACGGGTGATGGTGTGAGGATTATCCAGGCAACACTCTTAAGGAGTCTTCTTGGATGGCAGAGGTTACCAAGTACAAAATTTAGTGTTGAGTCACAGCTGAGGCATATCATATTCAGGGGAAGCGGTTACGGTCATGGAGTTGGATTATCCCAGTGGAGCGCGCTCGATATGGCGATGGAGGGTAAGACCTACATGGAGATACTTGAGTATTTTTATCCAGGCACGGTTCTTAAAAAATATTATGAAGATAAGTGAACTTGATTTTGAACTTCCAAAAAAACTTATAGCAAAGGTTCCCTCTCCAGAAAGAGAAGATGCGAGACTCCTTGTCCTGAGAAGATACGATAATGAGATTATCCATACAAGATTTTCAGAGATAGTGAATTATCTCGAAAGTGGAGATATGCTTGTTTTGAATAATACAAAGGTCATGCCTGTGAGACTTTGCGGTAAGGAGCCCGGTGGCAAAAGGATAGAGTTTATTTTATCAAGAAGACTTGATGGAGATATATGGGAGGTTATTAGAAGGGGTTCCTATACAGGCAGGGTTCAGGTATCACCTGAGCTCACAGTTGAGTTTATAGATAAGACAAGGGCAAGATTAATTTGTAAGGGTGTCTTCGAGGATATACTTTTAAAGAATGGTATGATGCCCTTACCACCTTATATTAAGAGAGAGCCTATCAGGGAGGATCATGAATGGTACCAGACAGTTTATGCTGAGGTGCCTGGCTCAATTGCTGCACCTACTGCAGGACTCCATTTTACCAGAAGATTACTAGATAAGATTATGTCAAAAGGTATTCTTATAAAGAAGGTAACCCTCCATGTGGGACCTGGTACATTCAGGCTCATAAGGACTGATAATCCAGAGGAACACAGGATGGAGGAGGAATTTTTTGAGATACCTATGGATTTATTTGATGAGATCAGTATTGTGAAAAAAAGAGGAAATAAGGTCATAGCAGTTGGTACGACCACAACGAGAGCACTTGAGGGATATGCCTCAGGAAAGGTTAAATCTCTCGATGTTAATGGAGCCATAAGGGGATATACGGATATATTTATATATCCTGGTTACAGATTTAGTGTCATTGATGGACTTGTTACGAATTTCCATCTACCCCGTTCCACGCCATTACTCCTTGTATCATCATTTTCTGATATCATGGCAGTAAAGAGAGCATACATGGAAGCCATAGAAAGAAGATATAGATTTTTCTCCTATGGTGATGCTATGTTAATCATATGAAGAGGGATGAATCATCTATAATAGTTCTATCAAAGCCTTTGGTTATTGGTATTGTTATACTGATTACGCTTGCGAGTTTCAGTACAGGTTATCTCATTGGAAGGTATTCGAGAGAATCATCGACTCAAAAGGAGACTTTGACACAGGGTTCTGTTCCTAAGTCAGGATCTGATGTTATTTCTCAAACTGCACCTGAAATCGAAAAGGATACATCTCAGGAATCTCAGACAAAGGTTAATAATGAGTTCGAAAATAAGAATGATAAAGGATTAAAGAAACAGGATCAAAATAAAGAAAAGACTCCCCTTATGGAGGAGGAAAAGTTTTACCTTCAAGTGGGTGCGTTCAGAGATCATCAAAGGGCGCTTAGGTTAAAGTCAATGATTAAGAATAGTTTTAATAATGTTATAATACTAAGAGAAGGTCAGGTGAGTAAGGTTTTGGTGGGTGGATACAGTGATAAAAAAGAAGCCATGATCGCTGCAACAAGGGTAAAGAATCTTTACAAACTTGACTCAATAATAATAAATAAAAAAGGAGATTAAATACGGTTACACTTGAATTTGAACTGAAGAGTGAGGAAGAGTACGGTTACCTCTATACAACCTTTGGCAGAAACATTGAGACACTCGAAGAACTCCTCGATGTCGTTATCAGTGTGAGAGGAAGCAAGATAATCATCAAGGGCGAAGAGGAGCATGTAAAGAGGGCAAAACATCTCCTTGAGGAATTGAGTGATATAAGTTCCGAAGGTTATTCCATAAAGCCTGAGGATATAAGGTACGCCATACAGTCTTCAAAAAATATAAATGAGGTCTCACTTAAATCCTTCTTCATGAACAATATACCTGTCTCCTCAAAGAAAAGGTTTATCGTTCCAAAGACAGAGACCCAGAGGGAGTATATTGAATCTATAAGGACCCATGATATAGTCATAGGCATAGGACCTGCTGGCACTGGCAAGACATATCTTGCAATGGCAATGGCTGTAAATGCCTTTTTAAAGAAAGAGGTGAACAGGATCGTTCTGGCGAGGCCTGCTGTAGAGGCAGGGGAGAAACTCGGCTTTCTACCCGGTGATATTGAGGAAAAGGTGAGTCCGTATCTCAGGCCCCTTTATGATGCACTCTTCGATATGATGGAACCAGAAAAGGTTGCTAAGTATATAGAAAGAGGAGTAATAGAGATAGCACCTCTTGCATTTATGCGTGGAAGGACGCTTAATGATTCCTTTATTATTCTCGATGAGGCGCAGAATACCACATCTGAACAGATGAAGATGTATCTCACAAGATTGGGTTTCAATTCCAAGACAGTCATAACAGGAGATATAACCCAGATTGACCTTCCTCCAGGAAAGATCTCAGGACTTATCGAGGCTGAAAAGATTCTTAAAGGTATTGAAGGAATAAAATTTGTTTATTTCTCTGAAAAAGATGTTGTGAGGCACAGACTTGTTCAGGAGATCGTGAGGGCATATGAAAGATACGAGCGTCAGGAAAAACGAGCATCACAGGGATAGGGATATATTTTCGATCTTTAAAAATAAGAGGCATATTATAGGAATATTAATCTTTTCTTTAATATTGAGCCTCTCCATCCAGCAGAGATTTAATCTGAATTCCATCGTCGGGGGGCTTTTCATATCCACGATACTCCTTTTTCTCTTCTACAGGGACCTTCTCAGATATAAACCTGAGTACATAATTAAAGATTATCCTCTTTTGGCCATAGGTACACTTTTTATATCAACGAACCTGATTGCAAGGCTCTCAGATTATCTCCTTATGGCAATGGTTAGAGGACTCGGTATCGCATATACTGAGACACACCTCTTTATGATTCCTATTGCTTCGGGTGCCATGCTTGCTACACTCCTTTTTGATTTCCACACAGCCATTGTCTTTTCATTTATGGTTAGCATCCTCTCTGTGGTGTACCTTTCAGAACCTCTCTATTCCATATATTATCTTGTGGGAAGCCTTGTGGGTGCATTCAGTGTCATAAACTCAAGGAAGAGGAGTGCCATTCTCAGAGCAGGTATGATACTCAGTATCACGAATACAATTACAGGAATTGCATTTCTTATCTTCAAGGGATTGCTCCTTTCTCCTGTATCTTTAATGGTTATATTTTCTACCATGTTATCGGGCTTTATCTCGACTGTGGTTGTATTTTTATTGCTTCCTGTTTTTGAATATATCTTTGATATTACTACAGACATCTCACTCATGGAGTTACTCGATGTTGACAATCCACTTATGAAGTCCCTCATGGTAAATGCACCTGGTACATATCATCACAGTGTCATTGTGGGAAATCTTGTAGAGTCAGCTGCAGGGAGTGTGGGCGTAAGCCCACTTTTAGCAAAGGTTGGAGCATATTACCATGACATAGGAAAGATCAAGATGCCAAATTACTTTATCGAGAATCAGGCACATCAAACAAGCATGCATGAGGAAATATCTCCACATCTGAGCAGTCTTGTTCTTCTATCACATATAAGAGAGGGAGTAGAACTGAGCAGACAGTATAGATTACCCGAAGTGATCAGGGATATCATAGCAGAACATCATGGTGATTCCCTGATGACTTATTTTTATGAGAAGGCAAAGGAGGTAGAGGATGATGTGAAGGAGTCTGATTATAGATATCATGGACCAAGACCAAGAACAAAGGTATCAGCCCTTATAATGATGGCAGATGCAGTGGAGGCTGCATCAAGGGTTCTTACAGAACCAACTCCACAAAAGATATCAGGACTTGTCGACAGGGTAATAGACAGAATAATTATCGATAAACAACTCGATGAATGTGATTTGACATTTAAAGATATTTCAGAGATAAAGAAAAGATTTGTCTTTGTTCTCACGGGTATCCTTCACAGGAGAATAAATTATCCAGGTCTTGATTTTAATGAAGATACTGATAAGAACGTCATTAAGAAAGAGGAAAATAAGACATTCCACTATAATATCTGACTCGAGGAAGATACTTTCTCTTCTTAAGCTCAGGGATATTGAACTGAGTATCTATCTTGTGGGTGATAAAATGATGAGAAATATCAACAGGTATTACAGGAATGTTGATAAGACTACGGATGTTATTTCCTTTCCACAGATGGAAGGTCAAGGGTTTAGAAGATTTCGTGGAAAACCTCTTATTCTCGGTGATGTCGTAATAAATATTGACAGGATCATGAGACAGGCACGGGAAAACGGGGTTTCGTTGAAGGTGGAGTTGAGATATATGCTTCTGCATTCTATTCTGCATCTTATTGGATACGACCATGAAAGATGTCCTCGGGATGCCATAAGAATGAAAAGAAAGGAGAAGAGACTTCTCAATGCCCTTAAAAAGATGGATCGATAGTCTCAATAATGCTATAGAAGGAATAATCCATGTAGCAAAGAATGAGAGACACCTCAGGTACCATTTTTATTCAGCCTTTCTTGTAATAGTCCTGAGTTATATCCTCGGTGTGACAGATATGGAGTTTATACTCATATCTATATGTGCCATGCTAGTTATTGTTGCTGAGATGTTCAATACAGTAGTCGAGATGATTACTGACAAACTTTCTCCTGAGAGAACAGAGTTTGCGAGGATAATAAAGGATACATCTGCTGGTGCGGTATTGATTACAGCAGTGGGTTCGATTATCGTTGGGTTTATAATTCTTTTTCCTTATCTCAGAAGGTTTTTTGCCGCAGGTCTGGATATCCACAGGCGGATGCCTGAAGAGGTCTCATTTATATCAATTATTATAGTTCTTATAACTGTACTTCTCATGAAGGCACACTATAAAAAGGGAAAGCCATTGAGGGGAGGAATGCCTTCAGGACATTCAGCAGTGGCATTTAGTATGTGGCTATCGGTGACACTTATTACAAGGGATCTTTATGTTATGATACTCACACTTGTAATGGCGGTGTTGATTGCCCATAGCAGGGTGAATGTCGATATCCATACACCATTCGAGGTAATAACAGGGGCTATCATTGGAATATTAATAACAGGCATCATGTTTATCATCTTTACATGAGAAGACCTCAATCGCCTCATCATAAGGGGTGCGTGTTCTTTCTCTATATCTTAGGGAAAAGTGCATTGGTATGAGGTGCTTTACATTTGCAGTTCTAGCAATTTCACCCGTGATCTTTCCTGTGAGATGACCTCTTTCTAATGCAAGGTTTATATCTGCATGGAGGAAATATGCCTCACAGTACAGATAATCTGAATCCCTTACGAGTTCTATAACCTTCTGGATATTATCATCATCAATCGATACATCCATTACATAAGATATCTTTGTACCCTTTGTGATTATACCTATATCCATAAGATCATTTATGTGAAATAATTTATTGTCTATCATGAATGATTTATCCTTTTCTCCTGTTATTATTGCTTTTTTGAATTCACCGAGCCATGGACCAACACCCAGACCCTTCCTCAATAGAAGTGCTTTATCAATATTTATGTGCAATTCTTCTTCAAGACTGTATGCTATAACAGGTACACGATGATCAAGGATTACAGACCTCACAGTAAAATTTGGCTCCTTGAGGATGTAATCACTGTACTTTAGTGTGTCCCTTTCTAATGGTCTGAATCTTTCTTTCGCATAAAAACTCCAGTGTCTTATTTCCATTTCATGTATCTCAAAGACCTCGATCCTCAATGGATAGTTTTTTATAAGATTCCATGTATATCCACCCATCTTGCCTTCTACTGCATCTTTTATCCCTGGAGGTCCATATACATTCAAAGGTCTATCCCTTCTAAGGAGACTTCTGATTATCGTGTCAAAACCTATGAAGTGGTCTATATGCATGTGTGTTATGAATATGTCAGTTATCTTATAAATCTCTGACTGACTCAGTCTGTGAAGGTCTCCTGCGTCGAATAGAATAGACCTTTTTTCCCTTACAATCCCGACATAGAGGGAAGGATCTTCAAATGGCTCATTTACAGGTTTATGTCTGAAGTAAGACTTCATAAAGTATGTTTAAAACATTATGATATAATAAACTATATCTTTTTTAAAATTCTTGTTTTCGAGGAGGCTATTATATGCCTGAATTAAGAAGAGATCCTATTGCTGGAAGGTGGGTTATTATATCAGTTGAGAGAGGAAAAAGACCCTCTGATTTTGTGTCTCCATCTGTGAAGAGAAAGGTGTCAGGTTTCTGTCCCTTTTGCCCTGGAAATGAATATACCACACCAAATGAGATACTTGCCTTCAGGCCTGAGGGAACTAAGAAAGATTCTCCAGGATGGACACTGAGGGTTGTACCCAATAAATTTCCTGCTTTACAGATCCATGGAGAACTCGGTAAGGAGGCATAAGGTTTTTATGACAAAATGAATGGTATAGGAGCGCATGAGGTTATTATAGAGACACCAGAGCATGAGGCATCTCTCTCAACGATACCACTCAAGGCAGTCTCAGATGTACTCTGGGCATATTATCTCAGGCTTACAGACCTTAAAAAGGATACCAGATTTAAGTATGTCCTTATCTTCAAGAATGAAGGTGAGTCTGCAGGAGCAACCCTTGAGCATACACATAGCCAGCTCATTGCACTTCCTGTTGTGCCCATTCAGGTGAAGGAGGAATTTGAATCAGCAAAAAGGTATTATGATCTCAAGGAGAGGTGCATATTCTGTGACATAATCCAGCAGGAACTTGAAGATAAAAAAAGGATTATATCGATGAATGATGGTTATATATCCATTGCACCGTATGCTTCAAGGGCACCATTTGAGACATGGATACTACCAAGAACCCATGAATCCTCATTTGGACCAAGAAATAACAGTTTTGATCTACTTGCAGAGATCTTACAAAAGACATTGAGACAACTCGATGCTGTATTGGATGTTCCTCCCTATAATTTTATCATCCATACATCACCATTCAATGAGGAACAGAATGAATTTTATACATGGCATATAGAGATCGTCCCTAAACTCACAAAGATAGCGGGATTTGAGTGGGGTTCAGGTTTCTACATAAATCCTGTACTTCCAGAAGAGAGTGCAAGGTTTATGAGAGAAGCGAGGATATGAGGGTCTGTATAGTTGCATCTGAAGCATATCCTTATTCTAAGACAGGTGGACTTGGAGATGTTACAGGAGCACTCTTTAATGAACTGAAAAAGATGGGAATAGATGTGAGGCTCATAGTCCCATTTTATAGACAGACAGTTGAAGGGAATTATGATATCCTTAATACAGGCCTTGATATTACACTCGATATAATGTCAGAAAATATCCATGCAGACATTTTTACGCTTTCTGATAAGAAAGGTATTTATTTTATTAAAAACGATAGATTCTTTATGAGGGAAGGACTCTATGGCACACCATCTCAGGAATATTATGATAATGCCCTGAGATTTGCATTCTTTTCGAGAGCCTCTGTTCAGTTAATGAACCTTCTTGGTGAAGATTTGGATATAATCCATGCCCATGACTGGCAGACAGGACTTATTCCTCTCTACATCTCTCTTTTGAGGAATAAAAGACCTTTTTTAAATACGAAGACCGTCTTTACTATACATAATCTTGGTTATCAGGGGAATTTCCATCCATCTGCCCTTGCATATACAGGACTTGATTCGAGTTTTTTTGAGCCTCGTGGTATCGAGTATTATGGAAAGGTGAGTTACCTTAAAGCAGGCATTGTCTATGCAGATATTGTTACGACTGTGAGTCCCAATTATGCCAGAGAGATACTCACAGAAGAATATGGACATGGTTTTGAAGGGATTCTGAATTCAGTGAGTTATAAACTCAGAGGAATACTCAATGGTATAGATTATGGTGAATGGAATCCATTCACTGATAGATTTATCAGTAAGAATTATGATTATCACAGACTCGATGGTAAATGGTCATGTAAAAGAGATCTGATGAAGTTGTGCGGTCTTAGTGGAAATCTGAAGACACCACTACTGGGTTTTGTTGGAAGATTGGTTTCCCAAAAGGGAATAGAACTTATTATTGATGCGATGGAAGAAATCGTAAAGGCAGGCTGTAATCTCGTAGTGGTTGGTACTGGTGAGGAGAGATTTCATGGTCTCCTCACCAGCCATGAAGGAAGATATCCAGGAAGGGTTCATGTAAAGATAGGATATGATGAGCGTATGGCGAGGATGGTATATGCTGGTTCTGATATATTTCTCATGCCATCCAGGTATGAGCCCTGCGGTCTTGGACAGATGATAGCGATGAGATATGGTACCGTGCCTGTGGCGAGAAAGACAGGGGGCATCTCTGATACTGTTATTGATTATGACCACATGAGACATACAGGTACAGGGTTTCTCTTTAATGAATATAATCACTCTGCCCTTCTTCAGTCCATTAAAAGGGCATTATGTCTGTATTCTGAAAAGAATAAGTGGAATTCCCTCATAAAGAGAATCATAAGAAAGAGATTCACATGGAAAAATTCTGCAGAGAAGTATCTCGAAATATATGAATCGATTAGAGGTGCAGGATGACTCTTAAGAAAAAATTATTCATTTTTTTCAGTTTCATTATTCTCATTTTATTTGTGATATCTACTGGCATGATCATGGTATTCATGACACTGAGGAATGAGGCTCAAAATCTGAGAAATGTAAATTTAATCCATAGAAATGTTGAGGAATTGAGGTCGGAAATGGACCTCCTTATAGGTTCCATTGATAAATATATGGCTACAGACTCTGATAGATTGAAGAGTGTTATAAAACAGAGAAAAAAGAAGATATATAATATTATTAATACCATCTCTCATGAGATAACCTTTCAGGATCAGATAAGCGGGTTAAAGAAGGATTTCGATATTATCTTTAAAAATACTGAGACCATACTGAATTCAACTAAACCATTAAAAGACAGAGACGCTCTGAGGGCGCATGGGACGATCAGGTTTATGAGAGAAAGATTGATAGATAAGATCGAGGCAATGCATATAGATTCAATAAATAGACTCGATGGTTTTATAGAAGAAGGTTTAAAAATACATAAGAGACTCTTTATCAATGCCATTATACTCATTTTAATCGGTCTTTTATCCACATTGATACTTCTCACGATCATAAAGAGAGCGATAGATATTCCATTCGAAAGACTCCTTTATGCAACAGATAAGATTTCACGGGGAGATATGGATTATCGCATACAGGTGAGAGCAGATGATGAGTTCGGGATTATAAGTAATAGATTTAATGATATGGTCGATAGATTGAAAAAGAGATTCTTATACAGTAATCTTCTGCTTGATGTAGCGAGAATAGGAGGTACCACCTCTGACATAATCACGACTTTGAAGATAGTCTCAGATAAGATTATAAAGGGTCTTGATCTTTTTGATTTGGAAGTATTTCTCATGCAGAATGGAAGACTTGAGCCTCTTTTATCTTCCATGGAGGGGTTATCGCTTGAAAATAAGATGATCGAATCAATAGAAAGGGATTTACCATTGTATATAAGAGATGTTGATGAGAAAGAAGAGTGGTCACTTTTCAAAAGAGATGAACCATGCTCAATGGTCGTTTTACCCATCTTTGATGATAATCTCAAGATATTATTTATTCTCAGAAAGAAAGGGATAGATGCATTTACAGATGATGAAATCGAGACATGTAGAATACTCATCCATATATTGAGTTCAATCATAACCAATGCAAGGCTCAATATGGAAAATCTGAGACAATATGAGAGATCAAGAATACTCTATGAGTTTGGAAAAAACCTTGTACCCGAGATAGAGCCAGATAATATCTTTAATTTGAGCAGGGAAGAATTCAAAAGGATATTTGATGCGGATAAGGTTTATATAAGATTTGCAGATGGGGAGTTTTCATTTTCTAATCTTAATGAGAGACTTGATACTGCAAAACTTATGGAAGAGGCGGTTAAGATAAAAAAGGTATTTCTTTTCACTATTGAAGATAAAAATGATACCGTTGTTATTCCAGTTATTTTATCGAAAGAGGTGAAGGGAATTGTTATTGTTAAAGGAAAAGATTATACTTCAGATGAACTGAGCCTTGCTGAAGGACTATCCCTCACATTGAATATCGTTCTGGAAAAGGCAATTACCTTCCAGAGGATTCTTGATAGTGAAAGAAAAACAATCGAGGCAAAGAAGAGAATTGAATCAATAATTGACAGTGTAAGGGGAGGCATAGTTACCCTTAACAGGGAGTATACCATTACATCCATAAATAGATTTATGGAGAGATGGATTCCATCACCTGAAAGTTATATAGGGAAGAATGCTGAAGAGGTATTTCATATGAAAGTTGCTCTGTGTCCTCACTGTGTTGCTTTGGCTGCATTTGAAACAGGTGAGATGAATTTCTTTTCACAAAAAGGGGTGTACAGGAATACTACATACTATACAGAACTCACAGCCTATCCTGTTAAGGATATAAATGGTGAAGTGAATGAGGTGATAGTCTTTATACAGGATGTTACAGAGAGGGTTCTCTATCAGGAAGAGTTATTCAATCTTTTCAAAGAGGTTATGCAGACAAAGGATTACCTTGAGGGTATAATCGAAAATTCTGCGGATGCTATAGTTACATCTGATCTTAATGGCCTTATAAAGTCCTGGAATAAGGGTGCAGAAAGGATTTATGGATTCACAGAGGAAGAGGTGCTCGGTAAGTTTCTTCCATTTGTGCCTCCTGAACTCTATGAGATAGAAAATAAGCATACAGAGAGGGTAAAGAAGGGAGAGGTTATAAGAGATATAGAGACATACAGGATAAGGAAGGATGGAACAAGGATAGAGATAAGTCTTACACTTTCACCGATAAAGGATGTATATGGAAATGTAATTGGCATAACAGGTATATCGAGGGATATAACTGAAAAGAAGCATTATGAGATAGAACTAGCAAAGAGAAATCAGGAGTTATCGAGGCTATTCTTAATAAGTTCTGCCATGAGGAGTACTCTTGAACTCGATAAACTTTTGAGGATGGTTCTTACAGCTGTAACTATGAGTGATGGTCTTGGTTTCAACAGGGCGATACTCTTCCTTGTGGAGGAAGAGAAGGATGTTATAAGGGGTGTTATGGGTGTCGGACCATCAAGTCTTCAGGAGGCGTGGGAGGTATGGAACAGACTTTCTCTTGAAAAAAAGACCCTCAAGGATCTTATGGATGAGATAGAAAAAGGCCCTCTGAGAAAAGAATCACTCCTTGATAGATTATCTCTTAATATAGAGATTCCACTCAGTGAGGACACCATAATTACAAGGGTTGTTAAGGAGAAAAAGGTCTTTAATATAACTGATGTCAGAACCGAGCCACTTTCAGATATTGTCCTTGTCCAGCAACTCGGTACAGAGGCATATGCGATAGTTCCGCTTATCTCAAGGGATAAGGTTATAGGTGCAATATGGGTGGATAATCTCTTTAATAAAAGACAGATAACTGATGATGATATCAGGTTTCTTATGGGATTATCCAACCATGTTGCGTCTGCAATAGAGAATGCAAGACTATTTGAAAGGGTGAGAATGGCAGAACAGGAACTCGAGAATATCTTTGAGTCAATTTCTGATATGATATATATAACGACCGCTGATTATACAATTAGGAGTGTAAATAGGGCTGTTCTCAATAGATTGAAGAAGAAAGAAGAGGACATTGTTGGGAAAAAGTGCTATGAGGTCTTTCATGGTATGGATCATCCATACGAGGCATGTCCCCATCACAAGACAGTTAATAACAGAATGGCATATATAGAGGAATTTGATGATTCGTATCTTGGGATTACAACCATGAGTTCTACATCTCCATTATTCAGTGAGGACGGTATATTTACTGGAACAGTTCATGTGGTAAGGGATATATCTGAACTCAAAAAATTGAGGGAGAGACTTCAGGCATCAGAAAAGATGGCTGCACTGGGAGAGGTTGCAGCAAGGGTTGCCCATGAGATAAGGAATCCCCTTGTTTCTATAGGTGGGTTTGCAAAAAGACTCGAGTCAAAAGTCGATAATTCCCTCAAGGGATATGCAGAGATTATCAGAAAGGAGGTTCAAAGACTTGAGGAGATACTCAAGGATATCTTGAGTTTTGTGAAGGAAAAACCCGCTGTGAAGGAAAGAACATATATACAATCAATTGTTGAGGATATAATCTCATTTTATTCCAGTGAATTGAAGGCAAGGGAGATAGAGGTGATAAGGGATTACAGGACCTCGCTGGCGCTAGAGGTTGACCCCTTGAGGATAAGGGAGGCATTGATAAATATATTCACAAATGCCATTCACGCAATAAATAGGTTAGGTGTTATTACTGTTACTCTTGATATGACAGGAGACACTGGAGTCATAACTATCTCTGATACAGGTCATGGAATAAAGGAGGAGGATCTTCCAAAAATCTTTGAGCCATTTTTTACGACAAAGACAGAAGGAACGGGTCTCGGGCTCTCCATAACAAAGAGAATAATAACCGAGCATAATGGCACTATCGAGGTGAGGACAGCCGAAGGTAAGGGAACAAGCTTTATTATATATTTACCAATTAATAATCATGGAGGTGTATTATGAAGGTATTGGTGGTTGATGATGACGAGAATATACTGAGACTCTACAAAGAGGAACTCGAAGAAGAGGGGTATGAGGTATTTACAGCATTGACAGGTAAGGAGGCAATAGAGATATTCGAAAAGAATAACCCTGATATAGTTACCCTCGATATCCTCATGCCAGATATGGATGGTATAAATGTCCTGAGGATATTGAAGGGAAAGAATCCGAGAGTTCCTGTGATTATGTCGACAGCCTATGATTATAAGGATGATTTCGGGGTATGGGCTGCTGAAGGATATGTGGTAAAATCATCTGATCTCACTGAACTCAAGTCAGTCATCAAGAGACTCCTTAATAGATGAAAGGTATATTAGTAATTCCATTCTGTGATGTGGGAAGAGATATTACAGATGTGCTTATTAATGAAATTGGAAGAATATTCAGAAAAGATATTGAGATATCAAGAAATTTACCCATTCCAAAAGATGCCTTTAATAGGAAGAGAAATCAATATCTTTCCACCAGATTCCTTGAAGAGATTCTGAATACTTCTTATTATAAAGATTACGAGAGAATCCTCGGTATAACTGATGTTGACCTCTATATTCCCAGGCTGAATTTTGTCTTTGGAGAGGCATATGAAAGGTCTGCTGTTATATCTCTATTAAGACTCAGGGAGTCATTTTATAAAAGGAGAGAGGATAAAGAGATTTACCATAAAAGGATACTGACTGAATCTGTTCATGAACTCGGTCACACATATGGGCTGAGACACTGCCATAATCCTTACTGTGTTATGTATTTTTCTAACACCATATCAGATACAGATAAGAAGGGATATGAATTCTGTCAGAACTGCAGGAAGATAGCAGGGTTGTAATCTTATTATTTTTTAGATTAATATATTTTTATGTCACGAAGGATAAAATTCGGTACATCAGGATGGCGTGGTATAATTGCGGATGAATTCACATTTGATGGTGTAAGGATAGTAACCAAGGCTATTGGAGAACATATCATCTCCCAAGGTCTTGAGGATAAGGGCGTGGTTATAGGATATGATACACGATTCTTTTCAGAAGATTTTGCCATGGAGTCAGCGAAGATTCTTGCCTCCATGGGTATAAGATCCTATCTCTCAAAGAGGGATGTACCGACTCCTGTTATTTCATTTACAGTAATTCATGAAGGCCTTGCTGGTGGAATAAACTTTACAGCAAGCCACAATCCTTATAAATATAATGGACTCAAGTTTTCGTCATCATGGGGTGGTCCTGCATTGCCTGAAACAACAGAAGATATAGAAAAAAGGGCAAATGCTATTCTTGAAAAAGGGGAGGTCATAAGAGGCATTCCATTAATAGAGGCAAAAAATAAGGGCCTCATAATAGAAAAGGATTTAAGAAGTCAGTACATCAGAGACTTAAAGAAAAAGGTAGACCTGAATCTTATAAAAAAGGCTCGGTTGAAGGTAGGGATAGACCTTCTTTATGGAACAGGAAGAGGCTATCTTGATGAAATACTTGAAGATTCATGTGCAATGCTCAAATCAATACATGCATCGCGTGATGTAATGTTTAACAATGGTGCGCCTGAGCCTTCCATGGAAAATCTCAGAGAACTCGGGGAGATTGTGAGGAGATCAGGTTGTCATATTGGTTTATCTGTAGATGGCGATGCGGATAGATTCGGAATAGTTGATTCAGATGGCACTTATATCAATCCAAATTATATACTCGCTATTCTTCTCGATTATCTTTTGAAGACAAGAGAATGGAAGGGTGGAGTGGCAAGGTCAGTGGCAACGACCCATCTTATAGACAGGGTTGCGAGAAAGTACGGTCTTGAGGTCTACGAGACAGGTGTTGGTTTTAAATATATAGGTGATTTCCTTGTAAAAGGGAAGATATGTTTTGGTGGAGAGGAGTCCGCAGGGCTGACCATAAAGGACCATCTTCCTGAAAAGGACGGAATACTTGCATGTCTTCTCGTTGCAGAGATGAAGGCATTTTATAAAAAAAAGACCCTAAAGGAGATTATCAGAGAACTTATGAATGATATAGGGAGTGTAATTACAAAGAGGATAAATATACATCTAACTGAAGAGAATAAAGATATTGTGATGAAAAATATAGAGAATTCAATTACAGAGCTCGGTGGTCTCAGGGTGAAGGAGAGTGTGAGACATAAGGATGGTACGAAGTACATATTCGAGGATATGAGTTGGCTTTTGATGAGACCGTCAGGAACAGAACCTGTCGTGAGGGTATACCTTGAATCAGACAGATTATCAAAACTCAAAAAGATGGAAGAGGCTATCAGGGATTTTTTATTTTCAGTATGATTATACCGAATTCTGCTCATAAGATATCGTCTTCAAGCTTTTATTGTGACAAGAATCTTGTGTATACCACTGTTGAGTAGCACATGCTTTGCAGAGTAATTTAGACTTACCTAAGTTTTGAGACAATCAAGGAACATCTTTTTTCAAAAAATCTCTTTGAAATTGATTTAAGACTAATCATTATTAAGTCTTTTG